>CEQX01032008.1_pt1 | contig 19641 bp, 19 predicted proteins | sample 356261 | NCBI WGS metagenome assembly CEQX01 (sample SAMEA2621076, study PRJEB7988) | marine metagenome | isolation source: saline water (ENVO:00002010), including | reverse complement strand
TGCAATGAGAAGTACCGAAATCAAAACAAGGACGGAAATGAGTACAATGGCTCTAACATTTTCACTTTCTAGTGCATTGGTTTCGATTTCTCCTTCAGTACGAATATCAATCGAATCGTCGCAACCATCAGGAATCGTATCAGCATCCAAATCGATGGAGTCATCGGATGCGGGGCAACGATCAAATTCGTCCGACGTACCGTCGTTGTCTGAATCAATGATGTCATCGCAACCATCAGGAATACCATCGGAATCCAAATCGATGGAATCGTTGTGGTTGTTGCAAATGTCTGCATCATCTGAGACGTTGTCTCCATCAGAATCGATGAACTCATCGCAGCCATCTGGAATCCCATCACCATCAACATCGATGGAATCATCAAAGTTGTTGCATAAGTCGTCAGTATCCGAAACACCATCACTGTCTCGGTCGATGAGATCATCGCAACCATCAGGTATCCCATCGAAATCTCGATCGATGGCGTCATTGAAGAATGGGCAGATATCCTCTGCATCGGATACGCCATCGTCATCGGAATCAAGTTGGCTATCGCTACAACCATCGACATAGACCGATTCTCCGGCTGGTGTTTGTTGACACAGGTCGTCGGCGTCCATTATACCGTCTTGGTCTTCATCGGTCGTGCTTCCAGGACGACGTTGTTCTTCACTGCAACCATCGACATAAACTTCCGTTGAATCTGGAGTGTTTGGACATATGTCTTCATCATCGATGACTCCATCAAAATCCGAATCTGAAATCGGGTGAAATAAATCATCCATAGCAGATGAGATTCGAGCGTCCCAACGAGAACCGTGTTCTCTCAAACCTGCCTCGTTGAAATGGATTGTATCGTATCGCCATTGTGTGCCGTTGAGGTCGTCTGTATGCGGTCCTGGAAACGTCAATGGATCATCCTCAATCACTGCGTTTTGGCCCTCGATTATCCATCCCATCTTTACAGGATCTCCATTCGGAACAAAACTTACACGAGCCACAATCCAAGGGATTTCATACCCTGCATGTTCTCGACTTCCAAGAACAACCTCTCCAAGCATTCGTGCATAATCTTCGGCAGCAGTACCGCCTGCATTGCTTTCTCCTTGGTGCCACAAAATGGCTCTTGCTCCATTCGGTTCTACAGAATCCAGAGCGTCAGTAATTCTGGGGAACAGATCGTTCTGGCTTGGAACCCAGCGATCGACTGGCGTACCGCCGTAACCGACTGAAAGGAAACCAATCGGTACATCGTAACGACTCGCGAGAAGATCACCTGCAACCGGCCAAGGAGACCCACTGTTTCCCGTAGCAGCAGGTTGTGGATCGTATCCAAAACGCCAACCATTGGGACCCCAGGTGCTTACTCGCGAATCTGTAGGCGTTAGAGGGGAATCCCCCGAATTTGCAGAATTTGATTGACCTGCAACAATGAATACTTCTCCTACGCCGACCGGGTCGATTGTTTGTATCGCGAGTTGGTTGCCGTTTTGCATGAAGCGAAGCTCAAGGCGATGCCAACCGGTCGGAACCTCGATATTGCCATAGAAATTCGAACTCAGCGGTACAGCGACAGACTCCCATTCTGATTCAAATCCAGTTTCAAGATTGATGTATCTGCCTTCAATCAAATCGGCTGTATATTCTGTTGATCCGCTGACTGAGAACATACCTTTGTTGTACTCATCCCGTTGAACGACTTGATGATCATCGGGTGATTGCAATGTAATCATCAATTCAGACGGAGTGGGTCCAGAACGGACCAAAACGGTCAGACTTTTCAGACTGTATTCAGCAGCATTCGATGCAAAGGTCCAATCTGGATTCTCGTCTTGGTCAGGATTGCTTCCAATTCCAACTTCGTCTGTATTTGAACTGCCCCAAGCATTGTAGGCAAACAGGGTTTGACCAGACTCGTAATCATGAATTTGCATACTTCCATAGCCGGCAGAATCCGAACCCCATTGGGAATCTGCAAAATCGTACGTTGAATCGTCTCCGTTTGGAACCCCTAAGGTGTTTGAAGTTCCGTAATTCGTGCCCCAGAATTCGATAACTCCCGTATCGATTACTCCAAGTGAGGATAGATTCTCGTGATTCGATTGAATCTCAACGTCTGTCAAAAGTTGATTGTATACGATTCCTGAACTGAAGGTTGGAACTCCTAATTCATCAGGCTGTGTAGTAAGACTTGGAAAGGAGACGAAGACCCATTTTCGGTCTTCATTTGGTTTTTCTAACTCGAGATAATACGCAACTCGATCGAAGTTGAAATCAATACTCGAACTGGAATCAATAGTGTATGGTATTTGTTGGTCATTGTACTGAGCCTCATCGGGAATATCCAATTGATACACAATCGTATAATCTTCCGCACCATTAACGTCGCCCGATACTGATTCTTGAACAACTGTAAGATTTTGAAGCACTTCATCTGTCACTGGCGCCCACGTTGAAATCAAGAGAATGGAAATCAAGGAAAATACCGATTCCCTTCGACCCATATTGTTGGGTGTTCATAGTGAGATATATACCCATACATGGTAATTTACGAGAAAAACCAATCAGTACAGTCCTATTCGAGAGATGTAGGGGAAGGCCGTGAATAAAGTAAATCTGTCCGAAAAATTTGCTCTTTTTTCAGAACACTGGACACCAAAAATTATTGCAGAATTGAACGACTACCAAATCAAAATTGTCAAGGTCGAGGGTGATTTTGTTTGGCATGATCATTCCGATACGGATGAATTCTTTTTTGTCATCGAAGGGACATTGTTCATCGAATTTGAATCCAAAACGATGCGATTGGACGCGGGGGAATTGTATGTTGTCCCTCAAGGAATCCAACACAGACCGTATGCCAAGGAAGAATGCAAGGTTATGCTGATTGAACCCCGAGGCGTTGTCAATACTGGGGAAGCAGACAGTGAGTTGACAGCAACAAACGATGTTTGGATTTGAACATCAATGCTTCTAAATTCTGTCACCGAACACCTCATCAAACAGTTCCTGCTGGGCTGGTTATGGTCTTTACACACGACATGTCGGATTGGCTCAATTTTTCGGTTGACGAGGAATGGATAGAGGCAAACATCTCATGGAAAGATTTCGGAACTGGTGTGCGTTTAGGTAAACTCAAGCGTGAGGAAAAAACATCTCTGGTCTTGTACGAAGCCCAATCCGAAGTCGAGGTTGATGCCTTCATGCCTCACAGTCACCCTGGTGGTGAATGCTACGTCGTCCTCGAAGGGGAAGTGTGGGATGAGGATGGTACGTATCCTACTGGATCAATTGTTTGGATGAATTCTGATTCTTCTCATACACCGAAGACGCGTGGAAAGACACTCATTCTTGTCCTCTGGCCAAAAGGGGTCAAGGCCGCTTGAATTTATTGCTTCAAATCAGGATTCAGCAGCTTTTACATCGCTTGTCCATTCGGATTGAATCACAAATAGATTGACGACCATGGTTGCAAACCAAAACGGAATAAGAACATACTCGATTATGCCCGGTTCATCGGTTATCGCGTTAATCAACTCAGGAATCAGTAGGAAGTATCCTAAGGTGGGAACCGCCAAAAGACCCGCCCCCACTTTCCCTTTCTTGACGTAAGCTCCAGCGATGAAGGCGCCGACGATTACTACTGGAATAAGAAAACCCAATCCCTCCAAAGCAACTGCCACGTAGATATGGAAAACGATAATCAAACCGTTAGCAATACCAGCTGTGCGCATGTCGCTAAGAATTTCCATTGCACCCATAATCATCACGTCTTGGAGATTAATTTACATTCAAAGCATATAATCATGTACGTGAGAATGATGGTCAATCCACTTTTTCCTCGAGGTCATACTCACCACTGATGAGCATCCCATCAAACAAGAACGGGCCCGCGGGCACAACCGCTGCAATGAATCCATGAATCAACGCAGTCATATTCCAGTGTCGCCCAACACCAAAGAAAAGTAGCCCAACAAATGCGACGAATAATCCGCCATGAATCGCCCCCACAAGAGAGACTAATTCTGGTTCTCCTCCAATGTATTTCACAGGCATAGCCACGGAAAACAAAATGAGGGCTGAGACTCCTTCAAGGTAGCTTACGAACGATACGATATGCTTCATCCTTCGACTTCCACCATTGGCCGACTAGAGCCACATGATGGACACATTTGCTCATCGCTATCAAGGTAATCATGCTTACAAGCAGGACATATTTGGGCAAGTGCCATCTTGCCCATCGCTTCGATAGATTCTCCCTGGAGTGAAAGGTAGCCGCTCGCAACATTTCCAACAGTATAGCGTCCAGCGCCACCTAACCGAACCAACAAATCGGGAGGCAGGGTAACTGTTCCTGTTTCGTCGATAATGAGTTCACGATCTTTACTCAAATCCTCAACATCGATGGATTCACCATGTTCAGCAACGAATCGGCCATCTCGCAACTCAAGGGAACGGTTTGCAAACGATGCTACTTCCTTGGAGTGTGTCACAATGAGGAACGAAACACCATCGTTTTCGTGCAAATCCTTGAACAAAGCAAGCACTTCTCTACTGGTGACAGGATCGAGTGCACCTGTTGGCTCATCAGCAAGAATCAATCGTGGCCGGGTAATCAGTGCACGAGCGATTGCAACACGTTGCTGTTCTCCACCACTCAGCATCGAAGGAAGAGCTCGTGTTCGATGAGCCATTCCCAATCGGTCGAGCATTGCATCTGCTAAAGCCAATGCCTTCTTGGATGAAACACCTTGATGTCGAAGAGGTTGAGCAACGTTATCACGAGCGTTCAAATCAGGAAGGAGATTTCCCTCTTGGAAGATGAACGAAACCGTTTTTTGTCGAAGCTCAACCAGTTCTTGGCCCTTCAAACGGGTCATATTTTTCCCAGCAAGACTGACAGACCCTGCACTTGGTTTCATCAGTCCTCCAAGACACTTCATGAGCGTCGATTTCCCAGACCCAGAAGGACCTACGACAGCAATGGCTTCTCCTGCTTTCATGTTGATGTGAAGGCCTCGCAATGCGACAACGTTTCCGTCCTCTGCTTTTGATTCGTATACATGATACAAGCCATCGGATTCGAGAATAGTATCACTCATCTTCATTCCCCCTTCAGCACGCTTGCTAGGTCCGCCGTCAGCGCTCGACGTGTGGTTACCAGAAGAGCCACTACCACTGCTGCGAAGACAGCGAGTGAAACAAGAATAATCTGTGACCATGGATAGACCAAGGTACGTTGTATCGTTGTAGATGAACCTCCAAATATCTGGAAGATGAATCCGAAGATATCAAAGAATCCATTGAAGGAAAGGGCAAGTCCGACACCGAGAACAATTCCAAGAGCCATTGATACAATGACGATGGAAAGAATCTCAAACAAGACCAGACGAATGATTTGATTTGGTGAAGCACCGATTGCCTGCAAGACTGCTAATTCCTTCTGACGTTGGCTCAAGACCAATGAAAGGAAAACAAAACTCGATGCAACTGCGGCTACACTCGCAACAACAAACTGGAGCGAAAGCAAACCAGGTGTCCCGAAAATAAGACCACCGTTACGTTCAACTTCCTTGTGTGTGCTCGACCAGTCGAGAACACCAGACACTCGAGCATCTGCGTTGATCTGGGATGCCAAAGATTCGAGTGATTCCCCTGAAAGTCCGTCAATACGTACAATCCATGTCTTCGATGTGAAATTATCTGCAGTGTTGTTTCCAACTAGATTTCGCCATGAATCTTCACCGATAATCAAGGCTGAACCAATTGTTGCTGCTCCAACTCCGGGGATGTATTCATGGGTCCCCATGTAGTACATTGTGGTTGTATAAGGAGTCACAATAAGTCGGACACGTGTATCTGCTAAGAAGAGTTCTTCTGCAAGAGGAGGAGGTATTTCGCTTGCACCACTAGCACAGCCGGTATCGTCACTGTTGGTTCCATCAGGACAAGTTGTGTTCGAAAGAATCGATGAGGAGAGGTCCAGGAATCCAAAGATTCCAGCAAGATTAGCATCGGTGAAATCAGCATTTTCCAACGAACCACCCATGAAATTGACTACAATTGCGTTCTCAAGATTCGCACCGGTAAGGTCCGCGTCGCTCAAATTCACATCAAACAGAATCGCCTCACTCATGTTGATGTTCGTAAGATCCGCATTTGCAAAATTCGTATTGGATAAATCTACACGGCCCAAATCTCTCTCGTTCAGGTCTTGACCTGAGAGATCGAGACCGCCCCAATCTGCTTCCATAAGAAGTGTGTAGGAATTGAAGAGCGCCAATGGGTCGCTTTCTTCTGAACCTCCCGATGTGAAATTAAACTCAATCTTTTCCCATACAAAGATGATGTCACGAGATTTATCATCTCCGGGTTTGAGAAGGACATCATCAAGACTGTTTTCATCACCGCCACGATCTGAACCAGGTAGGTCGAGCGAATATGCTGCGTCCTGACCTGCAGAGAAACCGTTGTTGGAGTAACCCTTCATTGCGGAGCTAATGCTGGTTCCAGGAATCGATTGTTCGCTCCATCGTAACACGTCTTCATTTCCATCAAACAAAACAAATGTCTGCAGACTGTCTCCGCCTTGCTCATCTGCAAGCGTAAGCTCTGGTACACTTGTGGCAACATAGGTTACGCCATCCGAAAATTCATCAACAAGGGAAGTAAGTGTTGTTGCATTAATCGCTAATTCTGTTGAGATTTGAAGATCTGAACCGACTGTCGCATCCGCTGTTTTCTCATCAACGAGGGTTCCCGTGTATCCCTGAACTGCTGCGAGAGTAACGATGGAGAGCGTAAGCAACATAATGACTGCGAGTCGATTGACCGATTCAGCCGAACCAGAGCCCTTCAGCCCTCTCTTTACATCCTTAAGCAACGGCGAACGACCGAACAAGACCTGCATAATTTGGGGGCCTTTCGCCCCGATTCGACCAAGCAGTAAAGCCCCTCCAATCCATAGCGCAAATGGACCAATAATACCGATCAGTCCTTCGATAAAGAAGTTTGAAACTATACCGTCTTCACTTCCGTTCATCTCGAGCCAAGTGTCAATTACTGCAAGCATACCAAAGAGGAAGGCAGTCCAGTGTAGCCATCGTTTTGGTTCTGCCTTGACCGTTGTCTTACGAACGCCTTCCTCGATTTCAAGTTCGATAAAATCACGTGCTCGACTGCGTCCAAAAATCATGGCAAGGCCAAGTGTAGTAATCGCTGTAAACAATGTTGAACCAATTCCAAGTGTCGGGTTGACATCAAAGTCACCGGTCCTAAACTCCATGAAACCTACCGCGGAAAGCACGATTGGTACTGCTACGAGTGCCAGTAGATATCCAATCAGCCAAGCAACAGACGACATCACAAACAGCTCCAAAAGAACCATTCCCTGCAAACTCTGCCCGTCCGCTCCAATCACCCGATGGATGCTGACCTCTCGACGACGCTGTTCGAGTGAGAGTACCAATCCATAGATTAGGACGGCGAGGGACAAGAATACGATTGGAATCATGATGATGTAATCAAAGATTTGAATTAAGCCCAAGAAGATGTTAAGGAACAGAATTGTTCCTGAAACAATGTCTGTATAATACAGTTCGATACCAGCATCTGTATAATTGCCATCTTGAACTTGCGTTCCTAAGTTCTCGAGCCACTCTGCCGCATCCGCTGTTGATGTGGTTGGCAGTTGTCCACGATCGATTGTGACTCCGAGGTACATGTGATCGTTGTTAATCAACGTCTCACGTTGCGACTCTTCAAGGACTTCCCATGTTGTGAAGATTGGATTGAAAGGAAGTGTTGGATTGCCCAAATCCCATGGCTCGTAGATACCCATGACGGTCAAATTTTCAACAGTCATCCACATACGACAATATATCATTTCATTGTTTTCGGGTGTTATTTCCCCTGCACAATTGTCCTCTGTAATGCTTGCTTCAAAGAGAGTTGATTCATCAACAACATAGGCAAATGTAAGTTCGTCGAGGACGTCCCCTACCTTTGCTTGAGCCTCGCTTGCGATGGTCGAGGGAAGGATAATTCCTCGATTGGCACTCATATTTTCCGGCGTCGGCCATTCACCTAGACCTGCAATGATGTTCTGACCAAGTCGGTCGGCGAGTTCCCCATCAAAAGCCTCAGGTCCAAGGAATCGAATCGCACGCTTGTCAGATATCGGAGGACCTCCATCAAGAGCTTCAGGGTAATCGAATTTCATAGGATCCCATAGCGGATTTTCGTTGTCTGAAATGGATCGCATTTCAAGAGGCTGTGCAATTACAAACTCGATGTTGAATAAGCCCCCACTGTGTATCCCTTGGCGACCGAGAACGAGTGTACAATCGTTGAATTCCGAAAACTCATCCATCAGTTCGTCGCATACTTCGGTCATCGTCGTAGTATTGTTTGACCATCCAGATGCGTTTTCGACTGGTGTACGGGCAAACTCAATCTTTGCATCGAACGGTTCGGATTCAAGCGATTCCTCGAAAAACAACTGTGAGAGTCCAACACCATACGCAAGAACTGTTGTAATGACTAGAGATGCAAGAAAGACGCCGGCAATGACTGCCATTCCACGTTCTTTACCTCGCCAGGCACTTTGTCCAGCAAGTCGCAGGCGACTTGGTAGTTCCATCAGAGTATGTTGGTATCGTCGAATTCGAGAACGGCCTTTCGAGAAGTCATTCTCTTTCAAGTCGAGACCTTCATCGTTCATTCTTCTTCACCTTCCTCATCAAGGCCCCAAGCTGTTCGTATATCGGAGGCTTCGGTCTTCCCATCGTTCAATAATAGCATTCGATCTGCATTCGATGCCAAATCGGGGTCGTGAGTCACCATAAGAATCGAAATTGGATTTTCTTTGTCGTGGCAGAGTTCTTGGAACAGTTTCATGACTGCTTTTCCGCTTGCTATGTCGAGATTTCCTGTCGGTTCGTCAGCGAGTATAACCGGTCGGTTACCCGCAATCGCACGAGCGATAGCAACGCGTTGTTGTTGCCCACCTGAAAGTTGGTCGGGGATGAAATTGAGACGATCGCCAAGACCGACCTTTCGCAGGGCATCCTCAGCAACTGCAACCGCTTCTACGGATGGAACCCCAGATAATTCAAGCGCTATGGCTACGTTATCGACTGCTGAAAGATTTTCAAGAAGATGGAAATCTTGGAAAATCCACCCTACCTTGTTTCTTCGAACATCAACAACGCTCGCAGGCCCTCGGGTTCCGTAAGCGCGATCTTCAAGGTTGATTTTACCGCTGTCGCCTGCGAGAAGACCACCAATAATGTTGAGAAGAGTGGATTTTCCAGAACCGGATGGGCCCATAAGAGCCACCATTTCGCCTCTTTCGACACGCATGTTGACACCTTTCAACACATTCAGTGAGCCGAAACTCTTGGTGAGTTCGCTTACTTCAAGCAACACAACGCCCCCCATGGCCTCAGCATACAGTTAGATTCGCGAGTGTATTTCTTTACAATGGTTTGTATCGAATGACTCAACATCATGTGCGACGCTTTCAAAAAAGGGAAGCATCAGGAAACCCCATGAGCGGGAAGACTGCACTCATTACCGGAATTACTGGACAGGATGGTTCTTACCTTGCAGAATTGCTTCTAAGCAAAGGTTACGCTGTTTACGGATTGGTGCGGAGAGTCTCTCAGCCGAGTCTTGGACGAAACCTCATTAACCATTTGATGAGCAACGATAACTTTCACCTCCTCAACGGTGATTTGGCCGATCAAAATTCCATCGACAATGCCGTTCACCAGGTCAAGCCAGATGAATTCTACAATCTCGGTGCCATGTCCTTTGTTCCAGAATCATGGCGCTCACCAATGATGACCGCTGACATTACTGGACTCGGTGCACTACGCTGTCTCGAGGCTGTCCGAAAGCACGCGCCAGAGTGCCGATTTTACCAGGCAGGATCGAGTGAACAGTACGGAAAGGTGCGTGAAGTCCCACAATCCGAACAAACCCCATTCCACCCACGTTCTCCGTATGGATGTGCAAAGGTCATGGCCTTCGAAATTACTCGTAACTACCGTGAATCATACAACATGTTCGCTTGCACAGGTATTCTCTTCAATCACGAAAGCCCACGACGAGGCTTAGAATTTGTAACACGAAAGGTATCGATGATGGCTGCCAGAATCAAACATGGTTTCGACGACTGCCTGTACATCGGCAATGTTGATGCAAAGCGAGATTGGGGATTCGCTGGAGACTACGTCGAAATGCAGTGGAAGATGTTGCAACAAGATGAACCCGACGACTATGTTATTGCCACTGGCCGCACTCACAGCATTCGTGACATGATTAATCTCGCCTTTTCGCACATTGGTCTCGATTTATCCTGGTCAGGTGAAGGCGTCGACGTCATAGCGACCGATCAGGATGGTGTTGTTCGTGTCCGAACAAATCCTCGCTTTTTCCGACCTGCAGAAGTTGACTTGCTCATCGGCGACCCTGGGTATGCCAAGGAGAAGTTGGGTTGGGAAACGAAGACAACATTCGAACAACTTATACAAATGATGGTTGAATCAGACTTAGCAATTGTCCAAGAAGCTGTTGATGGAGGTTATGCTCCACCAACACCGCCTGAATGAACAGCCGAATTACGCATGAGCCGATTGAACAGCGGCGGAATAAGTGCTATCCAGAACATCTGGTAGTAACCACCCGGTAATTGCGGTGATTCATCGTACGGGCGCAACTTCTCATACGGTGTGCTTGACCTAAGGTGATGTGCTGCATGAAGAGGCAGATTCATCAGCGTATATCGGGACCAACGAGTTCTACTCTCCCATGCATGACCTGCGTTTGGTCGTTCATCCTCACCGCGTTCAAGACCGTGATGTTGGATGAAATTGACGAACTCAAGAAGATAGATTGCTACAACGGCCTGACCGATAAATGCGAACAGATACGGCCAACCCCAAAGGGCAAGGAGGACAAGCAAAGCTACCTCAACACTAAGGGAGACAGTTGTGTCTTTCCTCCGAATGCGGTAGGCATTTCGCAGTTGTTTAGGAACGGTTCGGACCAGATGGCCATAGACACTTCTCCCCCAAGGTGAGCTGGTTGGATCAATCTTTCGAGCCCAGTGCTTGTGATGTGTGTGATTATGTTCCACTGTAAAATGAAGGTACAAGACGCACAGTAAATCGAGTCGTCCTAACCACCAACTGGTTGAACGCGGTCTTCTATGCCCCAATTCGTGAGCAGCAACGACGCCTGCGGCACCTGTTGCCAATCCCGCTGAAAGAGCAGGTACGATTATGGAAATTGAACCCAATCCGGCCCATATGCGATACAGCAAACACAGAACTACGACTGGCACGAGTATGCCATGGAGATGAACGATAACATTGTGACCGCGACCCTCTTGTTCAACGTCATGAACGGTCGATGAACCAACAAGTGAATCAAGAAATGGATACAAGCCCAAAAGCAGGACGATTGGGGTGGCCATCCACCATCCACCGACGACGAGAGTAACGGCTGCAGATACTGGCGTAAGAAGGCCAATGAGATGCGGCGCCCATCTACTCATGTGTTTACCTGAAACTCATGATTCAAAGGCGTTGCCTTCGATTCATACGTTTTGTTTCAGATTAAAAATGAAAGAAAGCGAATTGGAAAATGAGCAACAAGTCTTAACCTCATGAAGGCGTACGCTAATCATGATTCCACGGAGAGCAATGTTCCTTGCATTCCTCATGCTGAGTTTTTCGCTTTCGGGATGCTTTGGCGAAACGGAAGAAGTAGAAGAAATTCCAGCACCGAGTGTTTGGACGTTTGAACGGTCGGAGCGAACCTGGTACCATTTCCCGGATGCAGTTGATGTATGGGGCAACGATACAATTGAACTTGGCGGAAGGAATCTACCTATGCCAGCTGAAGGAACATACTACAGCATTGGAATGTCAACGTTCGAACCCACAATGGGAATTACAGAAAGCGACACATTGTTCATGAGTTCATACGGAAATGGCCCTTCTGGATCCACGGCCGTTGTAGCCTGCGATCTCATCGGAATGACAACATCACTTGACTACTCGTGCCAGAATACGTACGATCCTCTTTTGCCAATCGCCAATTCAAACGACCCATATATCTACGTCGACCAGTGGACAAGTCGAATCATGAAATTCGACATGCATGCCTTGATGGGCATGACTGTGGAGTGGTCAGACAATGACGGAGAATCATGGAACGGGCCTAGCGTTGCAACCCAAATCTATTCTGTTCAAGACCACCAAACCATTGCAAGCAGCAACATGCCAGCAGCATTTTACCCAACAACATGGATGTTTTGCATTAATGGGAATGCTCCGCATCCTCTTTGCTCCTCAAGCCAGGACGGTGGAGCAACTTGGGGCCCAGAGACCTCTGGAGCTCCCGTAACGTGTTCTTCAGGAGGGCTATCGGCTCATTTGGTTGGCAGCATAGACGGTAACTTCTACCGCGGAAACAAGGGCTGTACTGGTGAAGGATACTCCGTTTTCCGAACCACAAATGCAGGAATATCGTGGACTGAACATCCGCTCCCCACTGAGGTTACAGGAACTGCCGATACCTGGAATGCTGAGGAAGCGCAAGTCGAAGTTGATTCAGCAGGTAACGTCCATGCAATGTGGAACGGTTTGGACAACAAACCGTACTGGTCGTATTCACGCGATCAAGGTGAAACATGGTCAAATGCTACGATGATTGCTCCCCCAATCAATCTCTCAGGCACTGGATTTCCAGTTGTCGTTGCAGGGGATGAAGGAACTGTTGCGTTTGGCTATGTAGGAGAAACTGCTGGTGAGGACGAAATATGGAACGCGTATTTGACCTACACCACTGATGCATTCAACGAAACTCCTTTACTTACGACTGTTCAACTCAATGGAATTGATGACCCTATTGATACGGAGGTCGATTGTGGCTACAATCGCTGTGGAGGCCTTGGCGATTTCCTCGACATACGAGTGGATGCGTATGGTAGAACGTGGTTCTCTCTTTCACACAACTTAGCAGATCAAGGAATCTTTGGAACGTTTAACTTCGGGCCAAGCCTTCGAGGTGAAGCCTTGACAATGCTTGCTGAGATGCCTGTTGGTGGTCAAGCGACCTTGTAATACAATTTTCGTATCCGATAATTTACGATCTTCGGAATAACGAAACAAATCGGCGTACAAAGCTGGGTGCAAATGAGATGCCATCACGGTATACCTGAGAATCAAGGGTTTGATCTACGAATGTTGCAAGTTCTTTGTCCATTCAGTATTCCCTCCTTATGGAGTATACACCACGTTCGTTTGCTGTGTAGCGAAATGCTGCTACGGCCTTTGCAATCTCGAACAATACACTCGAGAAGATACCCGAGCGGTATTGCTGATTATCCATTATTTGGTCGGTATATGTCTGGAGTTCTTTATCCATTGTTATCCTCACTCTATATTTGGCGCTCCACCTATTCAAAGGCGAGGTAAACTTGCCAACACAAAGGTGTAATTTATACATCAAGTGTTTTTAAATACACTAAAACAACCGCTCTCTTCAAGAACAAAAATCTCGACGCCAACCCATCCGAGCCTTTCCCGGCCGTTGTACAACCGTGGAATTCGGCTTCAGGAGGAACCCCTCATGGGCATGGATCCCGCACTTAAGGCAAAACTGCAAAAGCAACGATACCACATTGTCGGTGAACATGGTGGCGTCAAAACATGTCACTGGACCAAAGAATCCCTTCTTCGTGACCGTGCATGCTACAAAGGGACATTTTACGGTGTCAAGAGTCACACGTGTATGCAAATGTCTCCAGTTGTCGATCAATGCAACTTGGCATGCACATATTGTTGGAGGGAACCTCACATGGATACACTCGAATTAACCGATCAAGATCCGCTAGAACTTCTTTACGAAAGCGTACGTGCGCAACGTCGTCTTCTTTCTGGGTTTGGAGGCAACGATAAGGTCCCAAGAGAAAAGTTCCTCGAAGCACAGGACCCAAAACACGTTGCTATTTCCCTTAACGGAGAACCAACACTCTACACACGCCTAGGTGAATACATGGAACTGTGTCACAAGCACGGCATGACAACCATGCTCGTTACCAACGGAACACTTCCGAAAGTACTCGAGAAATTGGATACACTTCCCACACAACTCTACGTATCTGTGGATGCACCAAATAAGCAGGTGTTCGATGATGTTTGCAGGCCAAAATGGAATAGTGGTGCTTGGGATCAATTCGAGAAAACCATCGACCTCTTGCCGAGTCTCGACACTCGAATCGTATGCCGTCACACGCTCATGAAAGGTGTGAATATGAATTCAAACCACATCAAGGAGTTTGCACAACTCGATAATCGGGCTGATCCTGATTTTATTGAGGCAAAGGGCTACGTCTATGTGGGCCACAGCCGTGAAAATCTCTCCATGGAGAACATGCCAAGTCATGATGACATCCTTTCTTTCTCAAATGAATTAGCGCCACAAGTGAACCGCGAAGTTCTGTCTGAAAGTCGTCCGAGTAGAGTGGCTTTAATCGGTCGAGAGATTGTTCCGATTCCAATCCCCGAAGCAGAATTGTTCTTCCCTAGTGACCTGGGAATTGCCCCACCGGTCAAGAAACTCCCCCTCATTCAGAATTGAACCTTCAAATAGTGTTGAAATTCAAAATGAACATGGAAGTTGAGCGAACAGCAAAGATATTGATTATTGGTGCAGGTGGAATTGGTGGACTGGCGTTCGATTTAATCGTTCCAGCATTGGAAAAGGTACAGCGAAAATGTACCGTCACTCTCATGGACGGGGACATTGTTGAAGATTCAAATCTCGGGCATCAACGGTTCACTACAGACGACATCGGCCAGTTCAAGACTAATGCTTTAGTCAACAAATACCAGAAACTTTCCTACGTTAGATGTATCTCAAATACTGAAAATTTACGCACGGAAGAACAGCTTGAAGGTTACGACTACATTCTTGTTGGCGTTGACCGTCCGCACCCTCGACGACTTGTTCATGCATCTTCTGTCCCCTGGATAGATTTGCGTTCCACTGGGGATGGACATGTCTATTTCACAAACGAATCAGACCCTGAGCTGGTCAAGATAATGACTCCAGACCATGAGCCTGCAAGTTGTCAAATTGCAGGAGCCATCGATGCTGGGAACATCCAGTTCGGCTACGTAAACGCGGCGGCTGCCGCTGCCACTTGGGTTATCGGACAGTTGCGAAATCAACCCACACTTCGAGAGCGAATGTCAAGCATCATGTTTGGAGAACTAAAATTTCCAGAGGTGAGGGCATGATTCCTGTCATGGAGATTGAGGCGATTGGAATCACCTATCGGCAGTGGATGAGAGCCTGCATTCAAGCAGAAGCTCAAGCCGTTGAATCTGACGATGTGCTCGGTATTCAACGAATCGCTGCCGAGAATGGCCGTTGGGACCTGGTTTACAACCTATCATTAATCGCTGGGCTTGAAACATCCGTCCTGATCGATGCAAACGGAGCAATCCAAATCGATTGGGGTTCACCTGGACGAGTTCCACTTCGGCCTCCTGTTGGAATGATGGCTCCCTTCCGGGTGTGGGTTCATACTCATCCCGGATTCGAGGCTTATTGGAGCGGAACAGACAAAAACAGCCTCGCTATTGCTCAAGGGATTCTTTCAACCGCTCTCGTTCTTGGTGCTCCAGGCATCAAACAAAGCCAGAATCTTGGGCCTGAAAACAACAACCCAATCGGGATGGAAGGACCTCTTCGAAATTGGACTGAAGAAGAGGTTGTTTCGTGGGACAGGTGGTATGTCGAACGTCAATTCAATCCTATCGAGGTGGTAGCGTGAGTTCAAACGTTCGCTCTCCAAAAGATGAGGAAGAGAAAATAAAAGCGCATGTTGCTATTCTCCGAGGGCAATCCAAATCGTTGAAGGAAGTTCTTGCTGATCTAATGGATGAAGAGCCATCAGAGGACCTTGTTGAGGCTGTAGAGAACAGTATACTTCTCGCCCAGGAACGAGAAGAATCGATTGAACTTTCGAAGATTATTGAATCGATTCAGACAATGCAATCGTGCTGGGTTTAGGCATTCTTGTACGTTGCTCTTCGACCTTCGATTAACGCACTGAGACCCTCTAGAGCATCCTCAGTAGAGAAGATTCGGTCCAAGCCTTGCAATTCAAGTTGCAAGCCTTCACCGAGTGACATCGATGCTGTCGCATCGATTCGTTCACTCGCCATCGCCAATCCGATCGGAGCAGTGAACTTGAGCGACTTGAGTTGGCGAGCAACGGTTTTGTCTTCGACATCAAAGCCGTCTGGGCAACTTCCAGCGAGCAAAGCAGCCATGTTTCCATCTGAGAAGAATTTCTTTGCAAACTTGACGACTGGGCTGTTTTCGTTCATCGGTTTTCCAGGATACTTGTTTTCTGGCTTTCCAGATGTGTGAATATCTTTGATGCAATTCGGAACATCGTTGATGTCGACAAGATGTGTGACAAGACCAAGGTCAGTAGCTGTCTCAGCATTCATGAAATTTCCAGCAAGAACTGCCCAACGACCGATTTCGCGACCAGCGATACGGGCAGGGCGCTGAGTTCCACCAAGAGCGGGATAAATACCGATACTTGTCTCTGGGAATCTGAACTGTGTTCGACGAGTACCAATTCGATAATCACAAGAGAGTGCAAGTTCGAGCCCCCCTCCAAGAGCAAGTCCGGTAGTCAAGGCAATCGTTGTTTTTGTTGAATCTTCGAGGGCTGCAAGAAGCACGTGGCCGTTCTCAGTGAACGTTTCAATATCAGGAATATCATCGGAACGAATCTTATCGACAAAGAACTTGACATCAGCACCAGCAACAAAGGCCTTACCGGCTCCATCGAGGACAATCGTCGAGACGTTGTTGTCCGAATTTGCAGCTTGGACTGCTTCAGTGAGTTGTGCAACGACAACTTCGTTCAATGCATTCATTGCTTCTGGTCGGTTGATGGTAATGGTTGCAATTCCATCCTCTATGGACGAGTCCACATACGAGAAATCCCAGTTCTTTGCTGCATCAGATTGATTCTTGAAGAAAGTTGGAAGTGACCAGGTATCACCTGCAAGTTCTTGGTATGCAGAAGCCATTCTGTATGCTTCTTGAACGCCGATTCGGTTCATCATTTCAAACGGGCCTCGAGCCCATCGCAGACCAACCTTCGCCCCTCGATCGACATCTTCCATCGAACAGATGTCTTCTTCAACGATTTGCGCTGCAACTCCAAACACAACACCGAGAAGGCGCTCTGATACGGTTGTATACTGTTCTTGAGAATATTCTGATTCATTCTCGATGGACCACATTGCATTGTTTGCGATGAGTTCTCTCAGGTTTTGAGCACCGTTGTATCGCGGTGTGTCCAATTGTTCCGCGAGATAATCCGTTGAATGAAGAGCGATTGGTGGTCCAGTGAGATTCATCAAGCCAAACGGACCTAGGCCAATCCGGAATGCTTTGCATGAAATTGCATCGATTTGAGCAGCAGTTGCTACGCCCTCCTCGAGAAGCAAGCAGGCTTCGTTGAGCCATGGTACGAAGAACCGGTTAACAACGAAGCCAGGTCTGTCTTTGCATACGATGACCACTTTTCCAAGTGTTCGGCAGTATTGAACCGTACGTTCGAGCGTTTCTTTGGACGTAGTTTCAGCAGGAATGACTTCGATCAATCTGTTCTTAGCAGGATGATAGAAGAAATGCAATCCTACGAACCGATCGGGTCTTCCGGTCGCTTCAGCAAGGGCGTTCACAGAAAGAGAGGAGGTATTTGAGGCAAGGATAGTTCCCTCATCACATGCTTCGTCCAGGGCTGAAAACACCGATGTTTTGATGTCAAAATCCTCGAAAACAGCCTCGATGACCAAATCGGTGTTTGAAGCAGTATTCTCGGTTCCGACCACGTCGGAAATACGGCCAAGTGTTGCATTCACTTCATCCTGCGAGAAGATTCGTCGTTCGATGGCCTCTTGAAGGAAATTTTCGATAATTGAACGGCCCCGAGCAACGTATTGTGCCTCTCTGTCGACCATTTGCACATTGAATCCTTCTTGTGCACTCTTCTGTGCAATACCCGAACCCATGTTCCCTGCACCAATGATAGCGACGTTCTCAACAGCCTTCATGCCATGAACCAATGGCAAACCGTTCATGAATAATGCGCTCTAGCGTTTTGTTCGTTTTAGTGTTGAAAAGAAATCAAGTATGGGAAATGAATCGGAGATTCATGCCTGAACCTCCAATGATGCTACCAACGACTGAACTCAAGATCATTAGTGATAAAATTGGAGAAACCATTCAGATTGGAGGTTCGGTACGTTCTCTGCTCGCTGACCACTCTACACACGGCCGATTCGACTTGAATTGGGAAGTTGATGCGGCTGTCGAAGCACTCAATGTCTTTGGTTCTCGATGGACCATTGAAATTCTGTCAACACTATACATAGCAGGCGATCGAAGATTCAATGAGATGAAACATCTTCTGAAAGGGATTTCATCACGGACACTATCCGATAAGCTTCGATATCTCGCCGAAGAGGGATTAGTTGAACGCATCGTAACCGATGGCCCTCCTGTGCGCGTAACATATCGACTGTCGGGACATGGAGTGACATGTGGACGGTTGCTTTCTCCTTTGGTTGCCTTCATGAAAATTCATCACGGCTCCATCATTAGTACCTAGATGCGTCAATACGATGGATTAAGATACAAAGAGGTCATCCTGAGAGTATGCCTCTTCTTGCGCAGTGGGTTCGTCAACGCCCTTGGCTTGCAGCGGGTATTGCTGGTGCAGCAGGAGGTATTGCTGGCATCGCACAAGGTGTTGTAGCAATGACATCAACCGCATCCGCACTTGCGTTTGGAGGGATTTCAACCAAACGACAATCAAGTGAGCATCCGTTCCGAACACGAATTCTTCGAACGCTTGAACGGCATCCTGGTCTATGTTACAGGGAATTGCAATACGAACTAAGCGCTGCGAATGGAACGCTTCGACACCACCTCGATGTTATGCAAAATCACGGCAGTATTACTGTTCTTCCCGTTAATGGACGGACCTGTTATTTCGCAGGAGGGCCCTCGCAAGTCGAACTTCTCCAATCGGTATCAAGCGATCATCAACGAGTAGCATCCAGCCTCCCCATTGGCCTATCTGCTGTACAACGACAGGTCATCGATGATATTCTTGAGGAAGGAATTCCACGTTCGCAAGCTCAACTCGCACGTCGTGTTGGGCGTTCGAGAGCAAGTGTTCACTCTGCCGTCAAAGTATTGCGTCGAAGAGGTATTCTACGACTCGACGTTCTTGACCTTGCTCCGCACATTGAAGTTGAAACCTTCAAACGATCTGAACGAGTATCTTACAAGTGGGACGACGGTAGACGGGCACAGGCATAATTTTCTCTTTTTGAAAAGCAATTGTTGCACAGGTTTCAAAGACCATCGCCAAATGTAGATACTCATGCTCAATGTCAAATTGGAAGAACTTCCGATGCCGACCTCCGATCGCTCAATCGATCGGCTGATTGGTTGGTTTGTTGAGTCGTTTTGTTTTGTCCGTCGAAAAGGCGATGCGACAGCTGATTATGGGGCAGCATCCC
>CEQX01067703.1_pt1 | contig 19653 bp, 18 predicted proteins | sample 356261 | NCBI WGS metagenome assembly CEQX01 (sample SAMEA2621076, study PRJEB7988) | marine metagenome | isolation source: saline water (ENVO:00002010), including | reverse complement strand
CGCCCATGTCGAGGGGTTTCGTATGCACTCTATGACTGTTATCCTTCTTCCCTCAAAAGGGTGGCATGATTTGGACAAAATTGGGTGAAGAGTTCAAGAGCCGAATCTCCATCAAGGTTCATGGCAGGCTCAGGTTCCCCAGCGAATCGAATGACCTATTCGGGTTACCTTCGTCTCGAAGAATTGCTTCAGTTGCAAGCAGGTCCAGAAGGGCATAGCCCTCTTCCTACCAACGATGAGATGCATTTTATCATCACACACCAAACGTTTGAACTCTGGTTCAAGCAAGTTCGCTCAGAATTGGACGCAGTCCACGATTATCTGTCACAAGAATCCGTAGAAGAAAAGCATCTGCCGCACATGGTATATCATCTGGAACGGGTGATCGAAATCTTTCGATTGCTTGCCAATCAATGGAAGGTGATGGAGACGCTGAGCCCACAGGGATTCCTCGCCTTCCGAGATCGCTTGGGCACTTCCTCAGGGTTTGAATCATGGCAAATGCGAGCGATGGAGATGCGTCTTGGTCTCAAACAAGAATCACGCGTGTCGGACATGGACCCAATGGCTCACATGAAGAAGCTCAATCAAGAAGGAAAAATCAACGATGAAGCCTTCGAAACACTCAGTTCAATTTCTATAGAACCAACGTTAGAACAGTTGGTTTCGAATTGGTTGTCGCGAACACCAATCAACGGTTCAGTCCCGTCTGATGCCAACGATCAAGCAAATGTCGACGCCTATGTTGATGAACACCTCAATACGATGAAGGCTCATTCTGACCAAGTGATTGAACACATGGTCAGTATTGGCCACGGCAGCATCGATTCATTAAAACCTCGAATGGACGCAAATCTTGCATCTGCAAGAGATTTTCTCAAGCCAGATGGCATCACAAATCGAGCACGTGCAGGCCTACTGTTCATCGAATCTTATCCAGAACTGCCACTTCTTTCCTGGCCCCGACGTTTGATTGATACCATCGTTCAACTCGAACAATCCATGCTTCTGTTCCGCCATGCACATGCACGAATGGTTGAGCGTATGATCGGCCGTCGAATGGGAACAGGGGGCTCAAGCGGTGTTGATTACCTCGACAAGACTGCAACCTATCGAATCTTTACTGATCTCTGGGCCGTGCGCACCGTCTTGCTTCCACGCCAATCTCTTGAGGGCGTTATTCAATCTGATTATTACGGATTCAATTCATGATGGAATCAGACTCTGAAGTGCCCAACATACTTTGGATAACTTCTCAAAAATTTGAGAAGAGGTTTCCCAAAAGAATCACCATGCCAAAGACAGCAAAGATAAGTGCAGTGATATAGCCCAACTTCGAACCTTTCCTTTCCCCCCCGTAAATTGCGTGGTGTTGCATCAATTTTTGTTGGTATATGGCTTGTGAGATAAAGGCCACATTCAACAATGAACAACAACCAAAAGCCCCAACCGTCATAATGTCGTAGTTTGGCTCTCCATCACCAACCATGCTCAAAAAAAATGCGCTAATTGCAACCAAGATAGCCGCTATTGGAGCCACTTTACGGTAGTAGTCGCTTGGGTGATGGAAGGGTATCGATGGCGATGCTTCTTCAAACTGGGGCGTGGTTGATGATTGAGGCTGGCCCGTGTCGTCCATGCCCATCCCTATGGATTGCTTGTTTACTAATTCTCTTTAATTTGAAAATTGTTGCAGCAAGTCAGACTCACAAGGATTGTCGGGAACAATACTATGTAATATCCTAAAGACAATTATATGGGGGAGCGGAAATTTCATCAAACATTCCTTCGGAAAGTTCGCTTCAAGAACGTCAATCAATTATCGCTCAAGCAGCTGCAAGAGGTCTGCATTTAAGCGAGGATGGCAGAAGTTGGGTGCCAATACATCCGGAATCTAACAAGGTAACGGTTGCAGAAAATGAGCCTTCCAAATATTCAGTTTCTTCATATGTTGGTGCTTCCATTTTAGGAGTTGTTTTGGGAATTCTTTTGGTAGTACTATATTTTGCTATTTCCGTCTTTGCATTATTAATTGGCATTTATTTCATCTTAATCCTGCCAATCTCACTTTTAGCAGGTGACTATGTGTCATTGGGTGAATTTTTATTCGGATAATTTCTAAGTAATTCCTCGACTCACAAGAGTTGTTGAGGAATACATTGCTACAAATAAGAACACTCAGTTTACGGAACATGCCAAGCGGTCAAAACATTGACGAGTCTTGTTCGCAATTCAAAGCCCTCAATTCAGAACGGCCGCTTCAGTTATTGGCAGATTGGGTCCAGGAAGCGAAGGATTTGGGAATGGCAGAACCAGACGCCATGAATCTCGCCACGGTTGATGCGAAAGGAAATCCTCACAATCGAATGGTCTTGATGCGTCACATCAACGAACGAGAGATTGGTTTCTTCACGAACCTTGAGAGCAGGAAAGCCGCAGACATTTATGCAACGCGGCGGACTTCTTCCACCTTGTGGTGGCCTCAATTAGGCCGACAGGTACGTATCGAGGGAACGGCTACCGAAATGCCGAGAGACATGGTCGAGGCGTACTATCAAAGCCGACCAAGGAAAAGCCAAATCGCAGCATGGGCATCGAAACAAAGCACGGAGTTAGCCTCGATGAACAGACTGCACCAAGACTTTCGCCAGTATGAGGAAAAATTTTCAGATAAAACCGTTCCAACTCCAACATTTTGGGGAGGGTTTACCATTCTTGTTGATAAAATCGAATATTGGCACGGCAAACCGTTTAGGCTACATGAGAGGATCGTCTTAACCAAAGGAGAACAGAACTGGTCAACTACCAGAATTTACCCTTAGGTTGTTGTTTCCAATGAGGGGTTCGTACTCACAAACGTCTCTAGAGAGGCAATTCCTGTAGCCGCTTTTCAATTCAAATATTGCAACTTATTTCATGTTTGGAATGTGTTGCAAGGTTGGAAAATCGTTTTTCCAAGAGTTACATGTTCCAAATTACTATAGAGGAACACAACGACTGATTGTTTAATGTCTATGATATTTAGCCGAATAAAATCTGCTCCCGCAGAAGCATTGTTGATACTGACCGCCCTTGTAACACTGGTTTACTCGCTGAACTTTATGTTCGCTGCCGATTGTTATGTTACTGGAGGTGAAGGATGCTTTACTTTGCTGAGTAACAATACGACACTTGCTGATGGTGATGGCGCTTGGGGCAAAGGTGCTCCAGAGTTTGCTTTCAATGGTATACTGATGTTCGGAGTTCTGATGTCAACGTTGCTCATCCTCAATGAAGGTGCGAAGGGTAAATGGACGATTATGCTCCCGGTTTTGATTGGTTTCATTGTTGGTACCATCGTCTTGTGGACCATGTGGGAAGACAACGGTTCGAGTGAAGTCCCAAAGTTTGTGACTCCAATAATTACGCTCGTATACGGAGCAGCCTACTACATGCTGATGGCAGAGGATGAGGTTAATGACGGGTTGAGTGATTTCAAAATCGGTCTTGGAGTCAAAGACCCTGTAGCAATCATTGGACTGTTGTTTGTTATTGCAACTGGTTTGTTTTATGTCGTTCGTCAAATTATCAATCCAGAAAGCGTCGTTGATGCAGTCAATGCTGGTGCGCTTGCAGACGGACTTGGAGCCCCTTCAAAAGTCACCGTTGCCTTTTCAGGCGCACTCTTGCTGACGTATGTGCTGTGGGCATCCATACTTCTCATGAAGGGTGCGAAGGGTATGTGGCCGGTAGCTCACCCCCCACTCTTCGCTTTCCTCGCTGTCACTGTTGCGAACTACTTCGCTTTCGTTTTTGGTCCGATTCGCGACTTTACTGATCAAAACCAAATGGATGCTTTAGCAGGTCCAATGACCATGTTGGTCTTCTTGCTGGTCTACTTCCGTCTACGTTCAGAAGGTATTGAAGACGACATGACTTTCAACGGAGAGCCTGCTGATGCAAATGCCTTTGATACAATGTTCACTGTTGTTACCATCGTAATATGTGCGCTGTATTTCGCAGCGAATATGCTTGGTTGATACGATATCAGAACGCTTTGGATGCAAGACTGTCCACCGAGTAGGGAGTTTTGATTCACAAGAGTCCAGTTCGGCTGGTGCATTGTGAGCAGTACATCTGTAATTTTATATCCTATTCCACGTGATAGATTTTCATGAGTAAGGCTGCCCCAGTCTTTTTGTCTGTACTCCTTTTGTTCTCAATCTTGGGGTACATGACCATCCATTCAATTTCTGATGATGATTCTGACGAGTTCTTCACATGCGACAATGGGGAAAAGATTTCTTTCGAATTACAAAACGATGGCTTTGAAGATTGTTCAGACAGTTCAGATGAAGATGTCATCGATCATTCGAAGCATCTCCATGCCGATCCAGTTTTAGAGGCTATATTGGTGGAATTTGGAGGTGAACAATTCGTAACGGGTAATGTGATTCATGACCACCCTATGGAGGTGCGAATTAATTGGGTCATGCAATCTGCTGATGGAATCACGAGCGGCGATGATTTGGCTACCGATATGAATGGAACGTGGAGTTTCGATATTGATGTTGTAGATCGGAGTGAAGACATAACAATCACATTTCGAGCCCACAATCTTCCTGAAGATACGTGGTCTGAGAACCTGACAATACAGGTAACCGCGGATATAATCGATGGTTGCACAGATGCTTCTGCGAATAATTTTGATTCAAGTGCAAACAGCGATGATGGTAGCTGTGATTATGATGAAGATGATGATGGAGTGCTGGATTCTGATGAAATATCTGGTTGTACTGATTTGACCGCTACCAACTACAATTCTGAAGCGACAGATGATGATGGTAGTTGCGAATATCCCCAAAACAACACGGGAGAAAATACCCCTCCAACGTGCGATGTTGGAAGCAATTTGACCGCTGATGTCAATCAAATGGTCTCTCTTGATGCAAGCAATTCCAATGATGCAGATGGCGATGCACTCCAAAATCCATCTTGGAGAATCATTGATGCTCCAGAGGATTCCACTGTTCTCATTACGAACCCATCGAGCATAATCGCAGAATTTACTCCTGACGTAATTGGAGAGTATTCGTTTGAGTTTTACATTGATGACGGTGAAGATTTCTGTAAAGAGATACTCGTTCTGACTGCAGTTATCACGGTCCCAGAGCTTACTCCTTCCACAGTTTCACAGTCTCTTACGAAAGGAACAGAAATGACTGATATCACGTTCTCTAGTATTGGCGGCTACATTGTCTCGATGGAGATACATCCTGAATTGCCATCAGGATTGTCATTCAATGATCAATCTGGAAGAATAAGCGGTACGCCAACAGCGGCAATGGTTGAGACAACATTCACAGTATATGCGAACAATTCTGCAGGGTCTGGAACATCAACTGTGACATTAAGTGTGATTGAGCAGGGGTATGATGCCACAGATTTGGCTCAGTTCTGGCTTGATTTCTTCCAGTGTCAAACGACAGATGACCGCCCATCAGTTGATGATTTGACAACGTCTGCAGTAGAAAATCATCAATGTGAGGTCTCCATCACGCTTAATGAAACACACTTGATAATTGATACAAATGGGCTACCAAATCATGATTTCGAATCAACCTTAGCATGTTCTGGGGGCGGTCATTGCGCCACTGCCCAATCCTACACTTGGTCAATCCCTCGTAGTCCAGTCAACGACACCACTGGTGGTCACGACAGTACAGATTGTCCAGAAGCCAATGGTGACAAGGAATGTGCACCTGATAGAGGTGCTGTCGCAGTTTCGATTAACGGTGTCCCTATTTATGGTCCAGAGGATGGACCTGGAGGGGATGCTGTGGCTGCTGAACATGGCGCTTACAATGAAGATCGACAACCAATTGAGTTGGGTATCTGTCATGGCCATGCTGCACAAGGTGGTACGTATCACTACCATGCAGACGGGAATTGTATGCATTGGCACCCTGAAAATGGTGAATCCATCGAGAATGATTATGATGAGTCCACGATTCAAGCCGTCGCTCAAAATACCTATGATGGCAATCATTCGAAGGTGATTGGTGTTGCATTTGATGGCTATCCAATCTACGGATTCTGGGGCTATGATGAACAAATGAATGTTGTTGAAATGAAAAGCTCATACGAATTGAAAGATGGAGAGACTGGCTACAATGGTATTGATGATTACAAGTACACTGAGGGGCTTGGCCATCTGGATCAATGCAATGGCCACTTTGGCCCTACTCCTGACTTCCCACAAGGAATCTATCATTATCACAGTTCGATGCAAAATGGTGATGGAGATATGGGATTCCCATACTTCTTGATTTGCTACCATGGTGAAGCGGATATGTCGAGCGATGCAGGTGCCGGCCAAGGTGGGGGCGGAGGCGACCCTTGTGCCGGATATGGTGAAACGTGGGGGCCTGGAATCGGCCCTCCTCCGCCTGGATGCGGTGGAGGCGGTGGGGGCGCTGGTGCCCAGTTGGAAGACGTTGAACATGCATCAGTGACCATTCTTTCTCCGTTTGCAACACTATGGCTCGTGCTGTTCATCGTTGCAATTTTATCTCGCTACAGAAATTGACCAAATTCCTTCGCAAAACGTTGGCCTTTTGATAAACAATGAACCTTTGGCAGAACCATGAGTAAGTGGTTGTTTCTTGGATTGGCGATTTTCTCAGAGGTTGTTGCAACAGCATCTCTCAAGTCGACGGAAGGCTTCACACGGTGGGGTCCTTCACTAATTGTCATCGTTGGCTATTGTGCAGCCTTCTATTTTCTTTCGCTTACGCTTGATACGATACCTGTTGGAGTTGCCTACGCCATTTGGTCAGGGGTAGGTGTGGCGACCATCACCATTGTCTCGTATTTCCTCTACGATCAAAAAATCGATACTGCTGGTATCATTGGTATCGGTTTAATCATCGCTGGTGTGGTTGTTCTTCGGTTCATGAGTGGAACCGGTGAACTGAGTGGTTGAATCATTTCATTGAGTTCAACAAATAAGCTGCGTTAATGAGTCCGGCAAAGGAAACCCAAGCAATGTAAGGCCAGATTAATCTTGAAGCGAATGGTACCGTTTCGTGAATCAGATAAGCGTAAGCAGCCGAAAAGAGGACCATTCCCACAATCATGAGCAATGAGATGAGATAGTGTTCGAGATCAAAGAACACTCGAGGCCACAACAGATTGAGAGTCAATTGTACGACGAAACACACCACAACCAAATTGAATTGCTCGATGTTCTGTCTTCTGTTGAGAACTGAAGTAAAACTGATTGCAAGTGTTGTGTAAAGAACGGCCCATACGGGGCCAATAACCCATCCGGGAGGTTGAAAGAAGGGTTCGTATTCGGATTCAAGCGACAATTGATTCGCCTTGCCAGGGGACGAATTCACTCATCAAGATGAGGGTCGATGTCGATTGGAATGAGTTCGTTGTCGTATTCGTAGACAGCAATCTTGAGTGGATCGAGAACGAAGCGGACGCTTGCTTCTTCGAGTCCGTAGAGTGAGATGAGTTCAGCCTTGAACTCTTCACGCAATTCGTCTTCTTTGGCGTATAGCGGAGCGCCCATTCCGATTTGTAGTGCACGTGCACCGATGATTCGAGCTCGTTCAAAGCGTGTGTGAAGTCGTGCTGGTTTGACCATTTTTTCACCTAACGACGTAACCGTCGTAGCAATTCGACTGAGGTCATGTTCTTCAACCCATCGGAAGGTTCTCATTCAGATTCGTTGTCAGGAGTCGTTCGTTTCCTTGCGGTTTGGATGTACATGATGAAGGCAGGGGTGATTGCTGCGAGCAGTAAACCGAAGACTGCGATCGCCAAATCGGGTTTCCCACCATCGTCTGGCTCTTCAGTGATGAAATCGTTGGGCCCGTCGTCCACAAAATCATACCCTTGTGAACTGAGTGATGAAGCCCGAGTCAGGGGTATACGACCGGGTGTTTCGAGCGTGACGACGATACTGGTCACATTCTCGTCCAAAAGCGTGGAGATGTTCAATGAACTGTTGTAGATGTGATACGACATTTCAGTCTCGTTTGTCTCGTTTGTGTAATTGAAGACTTCATTTGTGACGTTCGCAAAAGCGTGCTCGGTAACAACGAGTGGTTGGTCGAGTGAGGTGTATTCATGTGGACGATTTTTGGTGATCCAAACATGGACAACGTGGCCATCATCTGCTTGCCATTCTATGAGCCCGTTGGTCATATTCAATTCAAGGAAACCGGTCCACTCTCGACTGAAGTTGTCTATTGTTGATTCCAGTTCATTGGATTGAGATGGACCTACGAGAAGTCCTTCTCCATTCAAGACGACATCGGGTACGCCCCAAAAGCCGTATGTCTCGTACAATCGGATGTTGGAATCTGGAAAGAAGTGCATGTCTGCTGGAGATGGGTGATGCTGAATGATGGTTGTATCTGTTCGATTGAGTGAATCAAGTTCTTGTGAGACAAGGGCACATGGTTCGCACCAATCAGCAGAGAAATATTCGATGAAGTGTGTTGTTTCTTGCGAGGCACAGGTTTCGTTTGAAAGCGCACACTCGACATCAAACACGCGGACATCAAACATCTTCGCCGGTGCATACTCGCCAAAATGGCCGATGTGAGCAACTGTTTGGGATGAGAACATCACTGTCATGATGAACCCTGCCAGAAATGCCATTCGCCTTCTCATGATTCGTGGGCGCAGGGTCTTCTTAAAAGAGGGCCGTCCTCACGGGCAGACATGGACAAGCCTTGGTGGAAGCGACCATCGACGCTCCCGCTCGCCCTCGTAGTGATGGCGTTCCTCATCATTGTGGTAGGGGGCACAATTCGTATCCATGATGCAGGAGAATCGTGTCCAGATTGGCCTCAATGTTTTGGAACGTGGGGATTCATGGTCGATGAAACGGAACAGGCCGCCTACTGGGAAGCGAATCCAGATCAGATCGATAGTCGTGGTGCGGATCACCGGTACACAATTTTCGAAATTTTTGTTGAATGGTTCCATCGTGTCCTCGTTGGGATCATTGCAATTCCAATCCTTGCGAACGCAATCCTCGCCCACAAACTTAGATCAGAGTACGGCCTTGGATTGAGAAACTTAGCCGTTGTTTCAGGGGTATTGTTGGTCGTACAAGCGATTGCTGGTGCTGTGACCGTCTATTTTGACAATGCGGACTGGACCGTTGCAATGCATCTTTCATTGGCGAGCATATTCACTTCATTACTCGTATGGCAATACACTGCTATGCGTGCTCATGAGGGAGCAAAATGGACGTTTTTGTCGACATCAAAGGATTTCCTAAGTCGGCAAAAGAAACGATTGATGAACATCACTGCATCTGTGTTTATCCTCTTAATTCTCGGTGCATGGGTCTCCAGTACGGCAGGTGGAAACTACAATCAGGCCTGTAGCATTGGGTTCCCAAACGGTTGGCCGAAGTGTCAAGGCTCAATCTTACCGAGTATTGATGGTCCAGGAGTTCTCGTTCAAATGGTTCATCGCTTTGGAGCTGCAATCGTTGGTTTGGTACTGATTCTTACTGCTGCGAAAATCCGTGTTGATGCAAGGGATTCCAATGAAGGTGAGGGCTTTTCAAGAGCAACTGAAATCGTTGCAGGCTTTTGGATTCTGAACGTATTCATTGGCGGCATGTACATCGTTCTTGCAGATTCGGACGGATTTCCTGAATTCATCTCACTGCTTCACCTTGTGTTCGGTGTTACATCGTTTATTGCAGCCGCAATTACGCTCATCATGCTCAGGTTGGCATACCTTCACAAGGCAGACGTTCTCGGTGAGAGTGGATGAGCGACAAACAGCCCTCTTTGCTTTCTCTCTTCATCAGATTGATGAAACTTCGAGTGATTGTTCTCCTCCAGATTACAGCCATTTGCGCCATACTTGTCCATGATTCGCTCGCTAGATACGATCTCATCGACGTTGAGCGGACATGGCTTGACACGCTTTGGACGTCGTTGGTTACCGTGATCGGTGGAACGCTCTCTGCTGGTGGATCAAATGCCATCAACATGTGGTACGATCGAGACATTGATACAAAGATGCGCCGAACCCAGAACAGGCCACTTCCGATGGGACAGCTCCAGCCAGCAACGGTCCTTGTATTTGGCGTACTCATCTCAATAATCGGGTCCTCAGTGTTCTTCCTTTTGCACTGGAAGGCTGCCTTTTGGTCGTTCTTCTCGGTTGGATTTTACGTGTTCATTTATACGATTTGGCTGAAGCGAAGAACACCACAAAACATCGTCATTGGAGGCGCGGCAGGAGCCACGCCGCCGTTGATTGGTTGGGCTGGAGCAGCGGCTGAATCAATCAATTCAGTCAATCCTTTGGACCTTGGTTCACCAATCCCTTGGATGCTGTTTGCGTTGATTTTCTTCTGGACTCCTCCTCATTTTTGGGCACTTGCTCTGTATCGCTCGGGAGAATATGCAAAGGCTGATGTTCCTATGATGAACGAAGTCAAAGGAGCAAAGCGTACGGTGGTCGAGTCGAAATTCTACTGTGGTGGTTTGTTCTTATTGGGCTCCGTCCCTTGCTTTTGGCCCGAATGTGGACTTCCGTTGCTCTGGGCATTCGTTGCTGGTGGTCTCACGATTTGGTACGCACAATCGGTCTGGCAAATCGATGTCAACGAGCCGCTTGACGAAAACGGTCGGATGCCAAAAGCGGCGAAGTCGTTTTACCGTTCTCTTGGCTATCTTGGAGCGATGTTCTTCACGCTCGTATTGATCTCGTTCATTCCTCCAGACCTGTTGGGATTCTTTGGACCGTTGGAATAAGTGGCGCGGTGAGGGAGATTCGAACTCCCGAGGGACTTAACCCACTGGATTAGCAATCCAGCGCAATGGCCAGGCTATGCGATCACCGCAACGTCGCGAGCCACCAACAGTTTGGTCATGAATATGACGGTTCGAGTTTAACGAAATCATTCGAAGAAATCTTCGAACTCATCAGCCATATTTCGAGTTGCTTGGTTACGCTTTCGAGCAGCAAGGATGCGCTTTAATCGAGCACGTCGCTTGATTGTGATCGGGATAAACAACGCATTGAGAACAACCAAGAGAAGGACGGCCATGCCCGCTGTTTGGAATTCATCGACCTTTGTGTAATCCAACACATTTTGCAACCACGGAATGCCAAGTGGGGGTTCTGGAGGTTCAGGTTCCTCTGGGATGAGATGCTGGTTGTAATCCCACCATTGGTCTTGCATGTTCACACGGAGAATGTTTTCACTTGGGAGACCGAGGGTGTTCTCATTGCCTTTGGCATCGACAGGAGCGAGTACGTAGTAATAGGTTCGAAGCGGGCGTATTCCGTCGACATCGAGTCCAGATTGGTCGAATGTGCCAGTTTCTCCCTCTGTTCCAATAAGGCCTGTCGCGAGAGGAGTTGCGAATTTGAGATCAATGGTGCTTGGCTCCCTGTCCACTCGATAGATGTTCCATGTTACGCCCCCATCTGCTTCGTTCGCAGGCCACGTCCATGTCATGTTGACTTCATAGCATGCATTCCAGTCCTGCTGCATGTTGAAACAATCCGTCGAGTTTGTAAATCGGTATGTGTAACTGAACGAGGTTACAGCGCTTGTGGGTGGTAACGCATCACCGCACAATCTTGAGTTGTCCGATTCACCCATGACGACATTGATCCTCGAAGTATCTGGGACTCCGGCCCGATTGGTTGGCAGAATTGCATAGGATGCGCAAGTGCCAGTTTCCAGAGGAACTGGGTCGGTCCAACCTTCTGAATCAGTTGGTACCAACTCCACGGCACTGCCTGCGAGGAGTTCGTTCCAAAGGTTGACATTGGTTTCTGTTTCTGGATCTGGGAAGATGGTACCTACCGATTCATCAACAGTAAGTCTGTAAATCTGCCATCCACCAAGGTATGGGTTCACGATATCACCTTCAGGTTCCCAAGTAAGTTCGATTGCACCACCAAGTAGTTTGGTGTGCGAGAGATTTGCGAGAGACACATTGGGTTGGGGAAGAGCCCCAATCACAAGAACCACCGTGTTGGAGTTGAGGTTCAGGCTGATGTTTTCCAATCCATCATAACTGAAGTAGTCAGGGGTCTCGAGGTAGTCCCAGTAGGTGTCCTCCAACGATGGTAGTTCGAGGAATTCAACGGAATCATGTGGAATTGAGTCTGGAAGCAAGGCGGAGAGATTAATCTCGAGATTCAAGCTTTGCAGTTGCGCAGGTTGGAGCTCATTGTCCAGCTGCATGACCTTGAAATCCATGATCATAAGCGGGTCTTTCCCTCCAGCGATGTTGTATTCAAATCCTTCAATTGGCAGAAGAACATCATAGGAGAACTGGGCCTTGTCTAAGGAGACTGCAGAGCCTGTCATCAGTGGCAGTTCATCGATGACCACTTCATCGATGATTGAAATTGTTGCATGCGCCTCGGCGGTGAAGCCGAGTGCATCTTCGACATACAAACCAATGTCATAGTCCTTCAGCGGGAATGCAGAGGCATTAACGGAAATTGACCTTCCGTTTCCTATTTCGATGACTGTGTCCAAAATCCAAGTGTAATTCAGCGGAGCCGCAGCGACACTGTTCGTGATGGCTGTCAATTCAATCGTATCCGCAGTGGTGTATGTTCCTGACACGGAGTTCATCGTGATGATTGGCAGGATATCGCCTGCGAGAATCCCTGTAAATTCAATCAGAGTATTGTCGGAGGGTCCCGTGTCAGGACGGCCATTGAACGTAGTTGGCATGTAAATTCGAAGTTCCTTTCCTTCGCCAACTTTCGTGAGATTGAACATGCATGTGGATGCTTCACCAGGCCCCAATTTGTCAAGCGAGCAGGTGTCGATGAACTCTGATTCTCCAACAGCGTCGAACATCTCAAACGTGATGAGTATGTCTTCAACCGTAAAGTTCCCAATGTTTTCGATGTCCACCGAAAGCATATCTTCTCCAAAGTAATAATTCGGCGATGAAGGGTTGTGAGACGGGTACATGCTCGCAATTCTCAAATCAAGTGTGTTGTCTAGGACGATTTCAACTTGGGCAAGGTCGTTGTAGTCGTTGAGGTCCCCATCGAAGTTACTTGCGCTGTCAATGAGCCCAAATTCGAAGATATAGCGCCCGGGAACTGAATAATTCAAAGCTGGCAAAGACGTTGTGTAGGCTTGCTCATAGCCCCCTGATGGCAAGGTTGTCACACTCTGATTCTCAGTGGCAACGAGTGTGCCGTCAAGTTCTCGAAGATTCCATCCCATGTAGGCAATCAATCCACAAGTCCCACATGTGTGTGCCGTTCCATAGACACTCATGACGTAATCTTGGTCGGTGTTGAGGACAAATTCCCCGTCGTATGTATGTAGGTCTGAGAGGGTCTCTCTCGGATCTTGACTTGAATCGACCGAAATATCGCTGTACTCTTCTGTCAAGTTGATGTTGTACGAGAGGACGTCATCGCTTGTATCGACGTCTGCGTAAGTCAATTTGAACACGACAGTGAAGGTCCCAGTGGCTCCTTGCGGATACCATGGGGTTGCATCGCTGAAAGTTCCAGTATCTCCGTCGAGGAGTCCGTTGATGTTGATTTGCCCAGATCCTACATCGTTGGAAACACACTGAGTGACTGTTTTAATCCCTGAACAGACGTACCATCCCATTGTTCGTGTGGTTGTTTGTGGACTTAGAGCCTGATTTTCAATTTCTGCAGAGAAGGTGATTGGATCAAATGCAGGATAATATCTGTCTTCCACCGGACTCTGACCAGAAAGGATAGCAAGATCGACCTGTTCAATGGCCGCTGCATTTGGAGCGGCAATGAGGGCTGAAAAGAGCGACAGCATCATCAATGCAACCAAGCCAAGGCTGGTTTTTTTTCTCGCAACAGCCATGGGCTTCGCTCCTGTCATCGTACCATGGTCGCATGGATGATTCAAAGACTCATCGCATGAATCACAGAAAAATCAATCGATTCGAAGGCTTCTTTTTTTTGGCAACGTTCATGACATCCCTTGTTGTGGTCTACGCATGGGAGGAGGCGATTGGTCACAACTTCGTGACGATGAGAACGGATTGACCGCTGTCATTGAGTTCCTTTCAGCATTCACACTTTTCCTCATGATTTTGACAGCATTCATGTCCTTAGCACAACTTGAGATGGGCTCCAATGATACCGAAATTGACCAGGTTGACCAGGCCGTCGTCTCGGGTCTTGACCGATTAACGAGTGGTTCTGGTTGGTTCGTGCCGAGTGATGGCGATGCTGGTTATGATTACGCAAATTCGACGGAAGACTGGCATCTCCAAACGGCCGAGATCATCGAAGACGGTCGTGTCCAAACTGGACTTATGGCTAACAATCAACTCGATTTGGACCGTGTCGAAGCGTTGTCAAATGTCACGCTTGCAAGCTTTTCCAAGGGGCTCGGATTGGACGAAGATTTAACCGCATTTTTGCGTATTACGATACACGCATCAGACAATGAAACTCGAAACGATCTGGTACTGTTTGAAGGTGGTGCAAATCTCAACATGGCTCGGATGGCATCCACAGCCTCGAGCACGGTTCGCATGGGAACTGAGTTGGTATTGATTACTCTCGAAGTTCACGATGCGAGCCGAGGGAATGAAAATCTCATCATCACGGAGGTCATGACACGACCAATCAGCGGTGGCCCTGAGTGGGTTGAGGTTTACAACGACAATGCATTCGCAACAAGTTTGTACGGATGGTCATTCAACACAAGTTCGCCTTCAACATCCAACGAAGTGTTGATGCAGCAGGGCGTCATTACTGGTCATTCAGTTGCTCTCTTTACGGGATCTTTGTCATCTCAAGAACAAGGAAATGCTTCTCAAATGTACGATCTGGGTCAATACGGACTGCTCGGCACGGGTTCAATGAATCTCTTAGATGATGTTGATGGAACCGTTGAACTCCGATTTACTCGGGAAGGACAAACCAACCCAATTACGATTTCAAAAGCAGAATGGGGTGGGCAAACCGGGCTGCGGATGCAGCTCAACCAAGTGATTGCGTGGGAGGGTGGAAGCACATTGTCCGCAACTTCATGGTCCGTTGAATCAAGTGGTACGCCTGGAGATGTGTTCTTTGAACCATCAAATGCTTCATGAACTCGGTCGAACTGGGTGAAACGATAGCCGTGCAAGCCGCATCCACATATTCCCGAGACCGCTGTGTGACCGGCATCCACGGTCTTGATGAAATTCTTCGCGGAGGCATTCCATACGGCTCTACTGTTTTGGCTTCTGGAACTTGTGGTTCAGGTAAAACAACACTCGGTATGGAATTTCTCGTAAGAGGTGCTTTGGCCGGAGAAGCTTGCGCACATTTTACCGCCACAGAGCCGTCTGTGAAGTTGCTTGAAAACATCCGGCAATATGCATTTTTTGACATGAATATGGTCGATACAGGTTTGATCAACGTGTTCGACATGGACGTTTTGTATTCGTGGCTTGGGCTGGACAAGTCAACGTTCGATTTGGACGATGTCCATGCACTCATCAAATCCATTACAGATATCGTCAACACGATTGGTGTTACCCGTCTAGTGATTGATTCTGTTACGACCCTTTGTTACAAGATTAAATCCGAGCAGTTGATTCGTGATTTCCTCTTTACGCTTGGAAAGAAACTTGCAACGCTTGGCTGTACAACCATCCTCATTTCAGAGATTACCTCTGCAACTGAAAATGCACATTGGTCATCGTTCGGTGTTGAAGAAGCCATTGCAGACGGAATCGTTGTTATGGGCGACGTAGAGCGAATGGGTCACCTGCTTCGTTTCCTCCAAGTTGTCAAAATGCGTGGTACTTCGCACAGCCGTGCAAAACACGCAATCGAATTGACACCCCTCGGCGTTATGTTGACGCCGATGTTGAAATGGGGTGCTCAAAGTGATAAAACAACCAAGTGGGGGGCTTAATTATGTTTGAACTCGACCAGCGCATTGCTGAGCAACTTTCGACCATTTCACTCAATAGTTCGGTTCAAGTTCGATGTGGAAACTCGAACGCCTTTATGGTGACTGCGAGCACCATGTTGCCGCTGATGCAAATGTTTGAGATGGGTGGAGTTTACATTTCCGCCAGTCGTGGTGCAGTAGAAATCATCCAAGCATTCGAATCAATTGGCGTTGATGTCTCGAACATCCAGTTCATCGATCTGGTCTCCTCTGGGATTCTTGGTGGAACCGATGTGACCTACCCCAACATCCACTTTGTTGATAGCCCCATCATGCTTGAATCGGTGCTCTTGCGCACGCTCTATATTCTTCGTACGACGACGACGCAGCGGAATTTCGTCTTCCTTGATAGCGTCAATGCTTTGGCCATTTACAACGAAGACCGTATGCTTGCGGAGTATCTTCACACCTTCATCAACACATTCCGGCAGCGCGAGGTTCTCTCTGTCATTCTCAACGTTCCTGACCAGACACCACCGCTGGTTCTTTCGAATCTTGACCTGTATTGCACTGATTTGGTCGATCGTGGCCAGGTGGTTATTCACTGAGGGGATGAATCATGCGAAAGAACATCACATTCGATAAGGAAGACGAAGATTTCTTCGGACAAGTCGGTTCCTTTGGCGTTCCAAAATTTGACAACGAAATGCACGGGGGGGTCCCTCGCGGTTTTACGATGGTTGCGTTCACAGAGACCGGTTCTGGTGCGGAATTGTTTGCAAAGCAATTTATCTCACCCGCTGAGGAGTCAGAAAATACATTGTACATTTCGACCAACGAAGCTCAACCAGAAATCGTGCGGGTCTTCAAGAAGTACAACTGGCCGCTTGACATCAACGTTCGAACCATTGGTGAAGAATACAATGCCAATGTTCTGGAACGTGAACTTCTTGCGAGCAGATATCGACTTGAAGGGTTCCGACTGGAAGATATTCAGCGTCTTGCTCAAACACGTTTTGTTGAAGATTCAACACAGGATTACCTAACCGAAGTTACCAACGAAATTATGGCCCTTGGCCCCTATTTCAGGGCAGGAATTGACAGCTTAGATTTCTTCCTTCAACGTGATGACCCAGGGCGCGTTGTCGCCATGATTCGTATGCTTCAAGCCCACACACAAATGTACCGTGGTCTTTTGTTGATCATGGTTTCAGTAAACGGTTTATCTGCATCCATTCGCCAAGAACTTTCGAGTATTGCAGACATGGTTTTGACTTTTGGTGTTCGAACCATTGGGTCGGATTTTGAAACATCGATGATTGTCTCAAAATTCCGAAACGCACCTGAAAATCTGAAGATGCTCGTGTTCCGTGTAACGCCCGAAGAAGGTATTACGCCAGAAACCGTTGAGCGTATTGCTTGATGGCTCTCGTGGACAAAGCGACATCTCCAAAGAGTGCGGATGGTGCGGGTCAATCATGTCCAAGCGTGCAGCGACAGGCGGATATGACCCGTCAGGTATCGATTTGGATGCCTGGACTGAACTGGAGGAGCAACTCGAAGCGACCATTCCAGATTATGATCGAGTGAATCGGTTGATGACATTTGGACAGGACAAGCGATGGCGAAGAAACGTTCGCAATCATGCAACAGAAGGTATGAAAGTGCTTGAGGTGGGGTGTGGCCCTGGAAGCTTCGCAGAAGACTTGGTTGGACTCGATGTCACCTGTCTTGACCCTTCGGATGCGATGCTGAAGGTTGCAAAAAAGCGTGTCGACGGAGCGAGAGCAACCCGGGGCGAGGATCCAGCAGCCTACGTTCAAGCATTAGCAGAAGACATTCCACTCGAGGACAATACCTTCGACATGGTCTTCTGCTTGTTCTCATTTCGAGACTTCCAAGACAAGAAAAAGGGTCTGGAAGAAATATTCCGAGTGCTCAAACCCGGTGGTCAATTGGTTATGTGTGATGCTGGAAAAGCCAACTATTTTCACGGGCTCGCAGGCCGTATATGGATGAGTACAGTCGTCCAATGGATGGCTCGGTGGGTCACAAAAACCAAAGATCACCCATGGAAGGGATTGGCTCGCTCATACACGTACTATGGGACCAACAAATACTACAGGAACCTCATGAAAGATGTCGGTTTTCAAGATGTATCTGGTCGACTGCTTTATCCATTCATGATGTCAAGTCGATTTCGTGGACGAAAACCGCAATAGGCGGTTCAATTCTTTGAACGGAAGACTCCATTAGCCTCATAAACCCCCTCTCAGTCGGAATTTTAGAGTGGTTGTTATGGGAATGGAAAAAGTCCTACAGAGCATAAAAAAAGCCGAGCAGGCTGCCGAACAGACACTTTCCGATGCCCAATCTGAGTCCAGCCGCATCCTAACTGATGCCCGAAAGGATGCTGCAGATCTCGTTGCTAAAGCGACTGAAGAGGCCCAGGTTTCTATCCAATCCACGCTCGACGCTGCAAAAGATGCTGCAATGAAGAACGTGAAGTCCGTTCAGAAAGAAGGCACAAAGGCAGTTGAATCCGTCGAATCCGACGCCAGCTCCAAGCAAGATGCTGCAGTTGCGCTCATCGTCGAACGATTGCTCAATCAATGAGGTGGTATCATGTTCTCGACAGTTCGGATGTCTCGAATGACGTTAGCAGCACCTGTTGACGCCATGGCAGACATTGTCCGTGCTTGTTCTGATCTTGGATGCGTGCACATTGAGGACTACACTCAGTTCGAAGAAGGCATTGGCGTTGGCCATGCAATTCAAGGAGAAGATGCTGACAAGGTGAGTGCATTTCTCCTCAAGGTTCGTGCGGTTCGAAGTCATGTTTCCGTGTTTAACTCCGATGGCCCAATGGCTGCATCGTCTGCAAAGGCAATGTCAGAAACACTCGAGTCGGAAGTGGACAAGGCTCTTGCCTGCATCGAAGCCATTCGTGAGGCTGAATCGGAGATTGCGACATTGGAAGACCAAGTCCGCATCTTCGAGAAACTCGCACCCCTCAACATCTCGCTCGATCTACTCTCAGGATACACTGGTGTTGAGGTCTATGTTGCGGAAACAGCAAACTCGTCCAAAGCCAGCAAGGTCTTTGCTGACCTCAAGGATGATGTCGAATTCATGGCACCTGCTGGCCTAGTTGCTGTCGCTTGTGCTCCAAACAAAGCCGCTGAAGTTCAGATGGCATTGGCTGAACTCAACGCAAAGGCAGTTCAGTTGCCTTCTGGTGAAGGCAAACCAGCGCAGCGAGCAAGTGATGCACGCGCTGCAATCGCTGCGGCTGAGTCCGCAGTAGAATCCAATCAGAAGCAACTCGATGATTGGGCCGAGCAGCACGGTTCCAATCTTGTCATCGCCGAAGAATTCCTCCAACGAGAAGATGCGATTTTCACATCACCAACCTCTCTCGCAGTGTCAAACCAAGCGTTTGCCCTCGATGCCTGGGTCCCTTCAGACAATTCTGAAACGGCTCGTTCAAAACTCAAGAACCTCGTTTCGCACCTCGAAATCGAGGAGCATGTAGACGATCATCATCACCATGGCGATCATGATGACCACCATGCCGAGCCGGAACCTCCAATCGCTTATCAAAATGGTAGCAGTGCGGAACCATTCGAGCTTGTTGTCGACCTTGTTGGGCGTCCAAAGTATGGAACGTTCGAGCCAACCAGTTTGATCATGATTACACTCCCTCTTCTCTATGGATTGATTCTCGGCGACTTTGGTTATGGGTTCGT
>CEQX01063609.1_pt1 | contig 19708 bp, 16 predicted proteins | sample 356261 | NCBI WGS metagenome assembly CEQX01 (sample SAMEA2621076, study PRJEB7988) | marine metagenome | isolation source: saline water (ENVO:00002010), including | reverse complement strand
CAGGCCCATCCCAATGGAAAGATACCAGGCGCGAACAAAACCACGCTCGCCAAATTTCCAGCGAAGGTCTGTCCATGAGCGCGCCTCGACCAGAAGAGCACAGAGAAGTCCAATTACCGGATGACCCGTCACCCCACCCCAGAAAAGCAGAGCCCCACCCTCCAGAATTCGGGGTGGCTCATGAAAGTGTCGGAGATTATCCTTCATAGCTGGAGTTTCATTAATTCCTCCTCGATTGCCGGCGGCTCAAGCAGGTGATGACGACAGGGCATTGGCCTTTCCTCGGTTATAGCACGGACGTCCGAGGCATCCCTGCAGAGGATCAGAGCCGTCATTTCCAGCCCCGTCATCGTCAGGCGTCTCAGAAAATCTGCCCGAGCGAGGCTCCACCCCGTAAACACCACGATCCCTGCGGTCAGCCTTTCGCGGTGACTTATGATGACCTTCTCCAGATCTTCGAGACGTTCCTCCGGTTCTCCCCCAATCTCCGCGAGAGCCTTCATGATGTTTTCCGACCGGCCTACCCCCTGCCCTTCCCGAACGACAACGGCCTCATCTTTCATCGTAACCAGATCCAGCGTATTGTGCCTTGTGTCCATAGCCCTCGCAAAGGACGCCGCCACGGAAATGGAATCCTCGAGAAGATTCTCGTCTCCATGCTCCACAAAATTATCGAGGATCAGCGCATAGTGCGGCAGGGACACATCCTCAAATTCTCTCACAATAGGGCGCCCGGTTCGTGCCCAGCCCTTCCAGTGAATTCGGCGCATGGGGTCTCCACTCCGATAATCTCGAAGCCCGAGGAAGTCCCCTGATTGTCCGGCAGTATTTGAAAGAACATCTCCACCGTGCTCGAAACACGCCTGCCCTGAAAATTTTATGGGGGCCAGACGGTAGTAGCGCGGGAATACTATAACACTATCATCCCCACTAAGCACTTTACGACAGCGCTGAAACAAGCCCAGAGGATCAGGCAGGCGCAGTCGAAGGTCACTTAGTGGAATGAGACCACGTTTTCGTGGAAGGAGCTCCATTCTCACTCTCACGGAATCACCAGGACCAACCATCTTTTGGCCACTTCCTCTTCCCCCTTCAAAGAGTAGCCGTCGTTCAAGTAACCAACGCCATCGGTAATATACAAAGAACCGGTCAAAAGCGTTTCTTCGTTCCTCGCCAGGCTCTCCGATCCGCGCAAAACTCAACAGGCTTGGTCTCGCATCTGGAGGCCATTCATCGAGAAAAAATCCCCGCAGCGCATGCCGCCCTCTGTTTGTGACTGTCACAAAATAAGAAAAGCTCTCTCCGACCGTCGCATATCTTGGCAACTCCCGCTCCACTGTTAAACGTCCGCGACGACACCAAGCCCATCCCAGCGAAACCGCCAATGCGCCCAGAATAAGAGAGAACAGCTGGTAAAGAGTCGATTTGGAGAAGTCCACGCCAAGAATCGCAGTAAGGAGGAGTAGAGAAAGAATTCCCCAGCCTACAGGAGTAACCCTGCGGTTGAAAAACAGTGAGACGATCGACCCCCGGGAGTAACTCCGATAGAGAGCACGATAGAACCATGAGACCTTGGGTGCCGCTGGGGCGGCAGTGTTACGGCGACTCATTGACTACCCTCTTTTCTCTGAAGCCAGACACCATCTCAGGAGGGAACCGGAATACTCTGGAGCAATTCTTCTACAATCACACGGCCAGACCGCCCGGAGTATTCTGCCTCCGGTTCAACCACTAGCCGGTGGGCGATGACATCAACTGCAAGCTGCTGGATTGTCTCTGGCACAACAAAATCACGCCCCTCAAAGAGAGAGAGAGCTTGCGAGACTCGCATAAGAGCAAGAGAGGCGCGGGGGCTGGCTGCCAATCGGACCTCCTTGCATCCTCGGGTCGCAGAGACCACCGCCACTATGTATTCCTTGATCTCCTCTGTAATTCGAACCTCGCGTGCCGCAGCTACAAGTCCCAGCAACTCTTCTCTGGTCAAGGCAGGCTCATGGCGGTCAAGAGGGTGGTCATGTGTCTGACTGGAGATTATAGCCACCTCCTCCGGGGCAGCCACGTAACCAAGAGCGCACTGCATCGTAAATCGATCCATCTGAGCCTCTGGAAGGGGATAGGTCCCCCGGAACTCCACCGGGTTCTGTGTAGCCACTACAAAAAAAAGCCCATCCATTTTATAGAGCTTACCATCTACAGTCGCCTGACCCTCCGCCATGGCCTCCAGAAGTGCACTCTGGGTCCGTGGCGAAGCCCTGTTGATTTCATCCGCGAGAAGGATATCGGTGAATACAGGCCCCGGCATGAAACGAAACTCCCCACCCTTCTGATCATACACGGAAACACCGAGTACATCCGAAGGAAGCAGATCAGGGGTGAACTGAATCCGTGAAAACTCTGCTCCACCAACCGAGGATGCTATGGCCTTGGCAAGAGTGGTCTTCCCAGTTCCCGGAAAGTCCTCCAGGAGGAGATGCCCTCCCGAAACGAGGCACCCTAATACTCTCCGGACCACAGGGCCATGCCCCACGACGACTCTCCCAACGGACTCCTCCAATCGGCGGGCGGCTTTAAAAGCCTGCTCAAAACCACTACGGCTCAGGGCTCCTGGTCCATCGTGTTGCTCGTCATCCATGCGTCCAGATCAGTCTTACTCCGTGCAACATGTCTCTCAAAAAGCAATCGCACAAGAGCGCTCTCCTCTTCCTCAAGGAACAGGTCGATACGTTCCCAAACCCTCTCATTCAGGACTTCACGACCTTTATTTGTTGCGAGACGCAAACCCACATCTACCACGATGCGGGGACCCTCCCCGGTAGCGACCAGAAGATACATGGGATAACTCGGACTACTTCCCGGCCCAGAATCAACCCGGAGGGTGACTGCAGCCCAGCTTTTACCGGACTGCACGTGGACCTGATGGTCGAGGACTACTGAACGCTTTGCTCCTCGATATTCATAGCTCATCCCATTCAAGGCCTCCCACATACCATCGTTGGAATCGAGTAGTGCCCCACAAGAGAGCAGCTCCATGAGGTTTCCTTTCCGCATCAAACTTCGGAACTTGCGTACGAGTTCACCTGCTTCCTCCGCACTGACCACTCTACCTTCCACTGGCGCAGCTTTGCCAAAGCGCCTCCGGAGGTCTGCTGTTGCCTTTTTCGTCAAATCCTCGCGCTGATTCTCAAAGCGGCGGTGCACTTCGGCTTGCTGCTCCTGACTGTCCTTATCCAGGTTCGCGAAATTTCCTCCAGTGGTCACCCCGGGCGCTATTGACCAGCCTTGCTTGTCCCGCATAAGGATCAACGGGTTGAGCTCCAGATGTGCGTCCTGCGCAGTAGATACGATCTGAAAAACAAGAGCTCCGGCATCTTCATGCTCAATCACATCCAGCAACCTTCCATCAGAGGCAGCCTTCGCGTCCTGATGGAATTGGTTCCAGAATGCGCCGAGATACCGGTAAGCCGCACGCCTTTCTGGTTCAGAGAGTTCCGGGCTCCGGTGAGCACAACGCAGGAAGTCCCCGAGTGACCCCTCCCTCAGTATTTTCTCTATTCCCTCCGCAGCCGCCTTGATCGTGGCAGTCCTCAAGGGGGCATTCTGGGCCTCGAACTCCTCTTCAAACTTATTTCTCAGAGCATCATCCTCGTCATAATTCTGGTCCCGAAGAAGCGCCCTGCGGAAAGTCTCCCGGCTTTCGTTGGAAAGGCGCAAACCGCTTGGCAACTCGATGGTCCACCGCTTCCCAACATATAACAGAACAAAACGGATGAGGCTTACGGGCCTTCCGCGTCGGGGGTCAAATACGAGAAGAGAAACCTCGGCATCGAGATCATCACCCCCCTCCTCCTGCACCACCACCCGAACCACATCGCTCCTCGTCAGGAAGTGCCAGTATCCTCGACTGTCGAGGCCCTGCAAGCCAAGGGATACCACTCGCTGCAGGCGTCGTTCTTCCTCCGAGAGATCTCCCTCGAACTGACCAAGAAGGACCATCGCTGCTGGAAGATCGCCCTTCTGGCAAGCCTCCGAGAATGCCTTAACCAGTTGACGGGGACTGACTGCCGCCTCCAAGGCTGCTGGCTCTGCCTCATCCATACGCTTTCGCAGGTCTTCCAGAACCTCATCTTCTAGAGCGCGCAACTTAACCAGCCTCTCCCTGCCCATCCATAATTCAAGAGCATCAGCTCGCTGCTCAAGAGCTTGGTCAAAACCAAGATCCACATTATCAAAGCTCCCGGGAACCGGCGCCACCGCCCAACCATCAGCGCCTCTGTCCCGCAATCCGAGGCCAAAGACATCTACCTCCAGCGGGTCCTGACTGCTTACCGCATTGATCGTGACCGCTGCCAGGTCGCCATCACGCTTTTCACTGGAGACCTTGAGCTCATAACTGTTGTTCCGGAGATACCGACCGAGAAGCGCCAGACGCTGAGAGATTGCAGACCTGCGAATGGCTCCGGTATGACGGGACAGGACACTGCCTTCGAGAAGTTCATTCGGTGTGGGCTGCTCATCACGGAGACTCGTCATGAAGTTAAGAGCGGCCTCTCCGGGACCAGCCGCTCCCGAGGCGAAACCGGCTCCCAGCAGAAAAGCAATCGGGGGAACCAGCCGAACAAACCATGCGCTCCGCTTCACAATTCCTGATGAAAGCTATCCCGAGCCCGCAGTGACATCACGAAGCCGGCCATCAAGTTAATGGTATTTTGGACATCGCCAAGATCGGCTGTCTCGACCACAGAGTGCATGCAACGCAGGGGGAGTGAAACAAGAGCACTTGGCACGCCCTCCCGCACAGTGAAGATCTTATCAGTATCCGTGCCGGTGAAACGGCTGGAGGCCTCATGCTGGATCGGAATTCTTTTCGAACGAGCTACCTTCTCGAGGCGCTCCATTACCAGGGGGTGATTCGCACCTCCATGGGTAAGAGTCGGTCCTCCCCCCAGCCTCACATGCCCATGCTGAGCATTATCAATACCCGGGGTATCAGTGGCATGGGTGACATCCAGACAGAGACTGACATCCGGCATGAGGCGATGGGTCGCCATCAGTGCACCATTACCACCAATTTCCTCCTGCACAGCATTGAGACAGATCAAACGGAAAGCTGTCTTTGCCTTCGCGGCTGCTACCTTCTTCATGACCTGCGCGATTATGAAGCCCCCAATCCTGTTATCAATGGCGCGGCTCACCACTCTCTGCTTGGTCAACTCCATGGGCTCATCGGCGTAGACCGCTGGATGTCCAACCCGAATACCAAGACCCGCTACTTCGGCTGCGGAACTCGCTCCCACGTCAACCCATAGCTGATGAGGTCTCGGAGCCTTTTCATTGGCAAGATCACGCCGCAAATGAATCGCGGTATTTCCAATGATCCCAGCCACTTCCTTCTTATCCCCGAAGATACGCAAACGACGACCGCGGGCGGTTGCACTATCACTTCCTCCAAGGCGGTCAATCCGCAGGAACCCATCAGGCGTCACCTGTTTGACCATGTAGCCTATCTCATCAGCATGCGCTTCCAACATGACGCTCTTCTTTCCTTCCCCCAGAGTCCCCCACGTTGACCCGTAGGCATCACACTCCACCACATCAGCTGTCTTCCCAAGATATCGCGCCCATACCCTCTGGCCTGGCATCTCGAACCCCACCGGGCTCGGGGTCTGCAGCAACTCAAACAAAAAGTCCTTGTCTCTTCTGGTCACGGAGCAACTCAAGCACAACCAGACACGCCCGCAAATCCAGAAAAAGATCAGTATGATTCACCGATCACCCACATCCTCCGTTTTCACCGGTAAGCAGAGTCACCTTTGACCCTAGGTCTTGATATCCCTGATCCTGAAAGCCATCCACCCGAGAACAAACAGGGTTAGATCAAGACCCACCAGGGCAGTATAGCTCTCTGCCAGCTTGGCCCACGAGATATTGTTCTCAAGGGCGAAGACCCAGTTACTCATCCGGTGGGTCAGCAAATGCTCCCGATATGGGGCCATGAATGGAAGCATCTGAAGGACCGAATCCACGAAAAGCACGCTGAGCGCCAGAATAGTGGCCGCCGCAGGCTTAATCTTGAGGCAGGAAAAAGCGAACCCGATCGAGGAGAGCGTGCACATGCTGAGACTGAGAAGGAGAAGGGCCAGGCAGAGCCGTCCAATGCCCACACTCAACTCGGGGAAGAAGGCAAAGACCTTGAGCTCGTAATTCCACACGAAAAGGCCTCCATCCCAGCCCAGAGCGATAGCCGACATCAGGTAACCTGAGATCCCTACAAACCAAACGAAGGTGAGGGTGTAGACAAGAACCGCCACATACTTGATGGTGAGGACCCTGAGTCGGCTGATAGGCCGCGCCAGAACCATCCTGAGATTTCCGTCCTCACTTTCCTTGGCGACGATGTCTCCGGATACAAGAGCAAGGTAGATCGCGCCAAGCATCGCCATGCTAAAGCCGATCATCCAGTAGGTCACAGTCAACGCTGAGTAATAGTGATCAACCTCCAGACCCGCATCTGAAAGAATCTTGGCCATTTCCTCCCTTGGCTTATCAAGGTGAAACACCCACAGAATCACCAGTTCCAGAATAAGGAATGCCCCATACCCGATGTAGGTCCGCCGGCGAGCGTAGAGCTTCTTCAGCTCACTCCGAATCTGGATGAGAAAAAGACTCATGCCTCACCCTCCTTTCCGACGTCCCTGCTGCTCACCTCGAGATACACATCCTCCAGCGAGCGCCGGACCGGAGTAAGTTTCCGCAAGGCCACTCCGGCGCCGACAAGCTCACCGGCGACATCGGCAGGATCGGTCCCCTCAGGAAAAACCACCCTCGAGGAACCTTCCTCCTTCTTCCCTCCCAGTCTCTGATAACACATCGCCGCTTGCGCAGATGGATCCGCCTCGATCTCAAGCGTCACCTGCTCGTCCGCAATTCCCCCGAGCCTACCATCATAAACCTTTCTTCCCTGCCGAACGATTGCGACCCTGTCACACATCTGCTCCACCTCTGAAAGAAGGTGAGAATTGAAGAGCACGGTGATTCCCCGCGTTTCGCGAAGTCCGAGAATAAAGTCCCGGAACCACTTGATTCCCTCCGGATCGAGGCCGTCGGTAGGCTCATCAAGTAGCAGAAGGCGAGGTTCTGGAAGCAACGCCTGAGCAAGCGCCAGTCGCTGCCGCATGCCGTGGCTGTAGGTCGAAACCCGGGAATGGATCCGGTCCTTGAGGCCAACTTCATCCACGACTCGAAGAGCGGCCTTCTTCTCAAATCCTCCGGAATAACTCATCAGGACCTTGAGATTATTCCAGCCGCTCAGGTAATCATAAAAAGCCGGCGATTCAAAAATTGCGCCCGCATACCGGAGAGCATTCGCCCTTTTGCGCTGCACGGACTGTCCTCCAATTCTCGCTTCACCATGGTCGGGCTCCACCATGCCCAGCAAGATTCCCAAGGCCGTGCTTTTGCCCGCCCCGTTGTGTCCCAGCAGCCCAAATATCTCTCCCTCCCGGACAGTAAAGGAGAGGTCTCGTAGAGCCGGCTTTCCCCCAAACGACTTGGAGAGATTTGCGGCCTCGAGAATGACCCCGGGATCAGAATCACTTGTCACCACGCGAACCCTCCCACTGTGGGATCCGCATCCGCTGGATCAGCTCTCCCGCAATCTCAATCAACTGGAGAAACTCCATGATTTCATCCGGCTCCTTACCCTCCATCGCAGCACGCCATCCGATTTGTCCAATTCTCTCATGCTCTTCCTCGGCATCCAGAAGTTCGTAACTCCCCCGCAGATCGGGTGGCAACTCTTCCCGCGCTGCCTTCACTGCCCGCTTGACAAGCTTCCGGCGGCGCTCAGCGGGTAGACTGTCAAAAAGTATGATATAGGTATCCAGCCCCTCCAGCAGGCGAGCGACAAAAACTTCTCGCTCCCCCGTTGACAATTTGGAATAGAATTGGCTCCTGAGTTCACTAAGACGAACCTTGGTATCAGGGTTGAACTCCTGCCGAGTGAGACCCGAAACGACTTCTTCGATTCGCTTGCCTCGAATCTCTCTCTCTTTCCCAGAGGGCTCTTCCTTCTTCCCCGACCAGTCTCTGAATGCGCTTTCTTCGACAACCTTGCCCAGGTTATCCGCCGTTCTCCTCATCCCCCGAAAGTAGCCCTGAGCAGCCACTACAAGTGTCCAGATCACTACACAGATCAGGATCCCACTGCTGAAGACACGCACTTTCATTAATTGAACGCAAGAAACCTAGGCTTCATGACCTTTCTCGCAACCGCGATTTTCACTAGTTCTCTCGGCCCCTGCCCGCCATGAGGCTTGAGCGCAGGGCAGACAATGAGGTCGCACCGAGCGATAGGGCCAAGGCGCCATATACCGTTATTCCTGTTCCTACGATCAGAGCGAGCGCAATCATCCTCTGCCACAAAGTTCCACTCAACCACGACTCAAGCGCAAGGCCTGCAAGATAGACTACTGCGCCCATGAGCAGGCTCGCCAGAGCCATCCGCAAAAGACGTTGCCACTCCGCACGCGGAATCGTCACAAAGCCATCCATGCCCCGCCAGAGAAGCACCACATTGACCCAAGCGGAAACTGCAGTTGCGATCGCAATTCCAACATGCCCATACCCCCCGGGGAGAAGGAGGCGGAAAAGGAGGAGGCTGCACCCGATGTTCACTGCTACTGCCACGCCAGCCATGATCATGGGCCTCTTTGTATCCTCTCGTGCAAAGTACGCGGGCTGCAGGACCTTGATTAAGACATAACCGGGCAACCCCAGCGCGAATCCCGCCAAAGCCCACCCCGTCTTAGCCACATCCTCCGCACTGAATTTTTCTCCGGCAAAAAGACCCTGAATCAGGGGCTCGTGAACAGCCACCATCGCAGCAGCCGCGGGCAGGGTGAGAAGCATGGCCAATTCCATGCCTCGGAGAATACTGTGGGCCGCTTCCGCCTCTCGACCACTACGAAGACGGCGAGTCACCTCGGGCAAGAGCACGATTCCAAGAGCGATCCCAATCATTCCCAAAGGCAGCTGATTGACCCTGTCCGCGTAATAGAGAGTCGAAATGGCTCCCTGCTGAAAAGACGCGATCACCCCACCCACCAAAAGATTCACCTGCTGAATTCCAGCGGCAATCACCCCCGGACCCATCAGGAAAAGGAGCTTTTTGAGTTCCGGATTCCAGAGAGGCTTGTGAGGAACCATCGCAGCCCCGGCCCGGCTACACGCAATCCAGAGAACCACAAATTGCAAAAATCCTGCCAGCGCCACTCCCCAAGCCAGGGACTTTCCTACCTCAAGATCTCCCTCCCAGCGCATGAACCACACCAGCCCCAGAGATCCCAGCATGACGAGATTCAGTAGAATAGGAGCTCCCGCGGGAACGGCAAAATACTTGAAGGTGTTCAAGACGCCACTCAAGTGCGCGACAAGAGCCATGAAAAAAAGGTAACAGAACATGATCCGCGAAAGAGCTACCGTGAGATCAAAATTCTCAGGGTGATTTCGGAAAATACGCAGGACCGCTTCCCGGATCTCCGCACCCTCGTCGACCTTTCCGACCATCACCTGGACAACAAACTGTTCCATCCCGTGATCCTGCGGCAACTGAATGCGGGCCAATCCCGTGGGATCCATTCCAAAAATAACCTCCAACACATCTTCGCCCTCTCTTGGAACAAAGCGTTTCCGAGGATCAACATTACGTCCTACCCCACTGTGCTTGTCCCCACTGAGGCTGAGCTGGGTAAGGATGAGCCCCTCGGAGGCGATCTCCTTTTGTCCACTGGCGACTATCGGGAATCCCTCATCCTTCAATGAGACCAGTAACTTACGCTTGTTACCCTCGGGATCTAGGAGGTGCATGTCCTCGACCCTCGTTCTCGCAGACCAATGCCTTACCGCAGCTTCGGACTTACCGGTAATTTGAAAGTAAATTTCCCGCGCACCCTTGACGTCGACCCTGCACTCATAAAAAGACTTACCATGACCAATTCCCCCAAGGTCTTTCTCGAACTTCGGCAGGAATCCTGGGACTACCACCATCATAATCCAGTGCATGCATGGAATCGCAACTAGGGTCAGGATCCCTACTGCCCAGACAAGTGCTGAAAAGGTATTTCGGGCAAAGCCTACCGCTGCTTCACTCCCCTGCTCTTCACACTTTCGACCGAAGAGCGGGACAAAGGCTGCATTATAGGCCCCCTCACCGAAAATTCGGCGAAACATATTAGGAAAGCGAAAGGCTGCCACGAAGGCATCCGCCACCGGCCCGGTACCCACGAACCTGGCGATCAGAACGTCCCTCAGGAACCCAAGAATTCGACTCACCAAGGTGAGCCCGGACACCGTCATCATTGCCCGCAACATCCGCCTTCAGAATGCCTTATTCATTCCGAATATTCAATGCCTCATCGAGGAACACATCAAAGGCCCTTCAACGGAACGCTGCGCGGCGCAAACGGTCCATAATGGCAGAACCTAGACCCACATCGCTGACAGGCTCAGCCACGATTGCATCGATCCCCTCAGCATCCAGACTACGCAGGGAATGGAAAAAACGCACTGCGGCCTCTGCCAGCTTCCCCTTGCCGGGGCTGAGAACCTCCACCCGGACCCAGTCATGGCGCTCGAGATAGCCATCCTTGGCCTCTCCCCTGTAACTCAGAAGGGCGTAGCGTTTGCCCTCTTCCGGCTCAAATTCCGCCGGACTATCATGCAGCAGAACCGGAATCTCCGGGGCATAATGGGAATCGAGGCTACCCGGAGCCTCTGGTCGGTCATCCTTCCCCCGGGCTGCTCTCGGAACCTTGCCAAACTTCTGGAGCTCTTCCCGGGTTACCGGACCGGGCCGAAGCAATCGGAGGACAGGACGTTTCTCTCCCACCTCCACTGCTATGATCGTACTTTCCAATCCGTTCGAGCAAGCTCCTCCATCCACGATGAGGGGAATGCTCCCCTTAAGCTCGTCCAACACCGCACTCGCCGAGGTAGGGCTGATGCGACCAAAGCGATTCGCACTCGGAGCAGCGATAGGACCTAGGTCCTTGGTAAGAAGCCGCATGACCTCGTGCTTGCTGACACGCACTGCCACCGTAGGGAGACCACTGGTTACAAGATCGGGAATGTCCTCGTGCTTTGGCAGGACCATCGTCAATGGTCCCGGCCAGAAGGCTTTTGCCAACTGCCGCACAACGCCCTCAAGTTCCTCGGAAACAACTGCTACCCGCTGGAGGTCCCGAATACCCGCTATGTGCACAATAAGGGGATCGAAGGAGGGACGGCCCTTGGCCTCGAAAACCTTGGCCACCGCCTCAGCATTAAAGGCGTCAGCCCCCAACCCATAAACGGTCTCAGTGGGAAGCGCCACCACCTCTCCCGCCTTCAGAACCTTGGCTGCATCCTCCGCAACCGCCCTCCAGTTTTCAAAGTCAGCTATTTCCACCCGAGTCTGCACGCCGAACTGTAACAATTAATTGTTATGGTTTAGAATTTAGAAATTCACTTTAAACTACCATCCTGATGAGCGGAGGAGCGACATTTCCCAGCGAAAACATAATTCTGATTGGATTCATGGGGTCAGGAAAGTCCTCTATTGCCCGTGATCTCTCCACCGCACTGGGATACCCTGTGGTAGATACCGACTCTCTGGTCGTCGAGCAGGCAGGTAAGCCGATTCCTGCGATTTTCGAAGAAAATGGTGAGGAAGAATTCAGAGACCGTGAGACTGCTGTTCTTACCGAACTGGAGCAATCTGGCCCAAGCCACCGGATTGTCGCCACCGGTGGCGGCATTGTCGAACGCCCAGCCAACCGCAACATCCTGAAAAAAATGGGCTTTGTCGTCTGGCTCGTGGTGTCCCCGGAGGAAATCCTGCGGCGCACTGCCAAGAACCGCGAGAGGCCCCTTCTCAATACCGACGATCCGGAGGAAACAATCCGCCGCTTGCTCGAAAGGCGAGTAAATTTCTACCGGGATACCGCACATCAGGAGATTGAAACTGATGATCTCACCTTCCCGGAAATTACTACCGGAATCGTTGAATCGGCCCGCTACTTTTTCTCTGGTTGAAGAACGACCCGTTCCCTGTCACGCCCTATCTCCGTGGATCCCGTCATCGCCAAGCGTAACGTAAAGTTCATTGCCACTAAGCTCGGCTTTGGCGATTGCCGGGTTGCTCCTGCCCGCAGGGCGAGGCATGCCGATGAGTTTCTGCGCTGGGCGGCGGAGGGTAAGGCCGGTGACATGAAATGGCTTGAGCGCGATCCCGAGCGCCGAACCGACCCCCGCAATATTCTTCCCGGCGCGCAAGCTGTTATCTGCCTTGCACTCAACTACTATCCGGGACCGGTCGACCCTAATCCAGCCTATCAGATCGCCCGCTATTCCTGGAATGAGGACTACCACGATATCATCGAGGAAAAGCTCAGAGATCTCGATCTTGCAATGCAGGAGCTTGGCGGCACCCAGCGTTACTACGTGGATACCGGTCCGGTTCTTGAACGAGATATGGCAACCGAGTCCGGGCTGGGATGGAATGGGAAATCCTGTGTTCAAATCCACCGCCGGATGGGAGCATGGTTTTTTCTTGCCGAATTAATCACCACTCTCCCACTTGAGCCCGATAAGCCGACCCAGAATTACTGCGGTAAGTGTAGCGCCTGTATCGACACGTGCCCCACGAATGCCATCACTCGCCCTCACCACGTGGACGCGCCAAGGTGCATTTCCTACCTCACTATCGAACACAAGGGCTCCATCCCCGAGGAGCTTCGCCCTCTCATCGGGAACCGTCTCTACGGATGTGATGACTGCCTCGCAGTCTGCCCGTGGAACCGTTTTGCAAAAGTCAGTCGTGATATTCGTTTCCATGCACGGACGGAAGTATTCGAACATCAGCTTCGTGATTTCCTCGCTCTCACAGACGAGCAATTCCGCAGTCTCTTCAGGAAATCACCAATTAAGCGCATCAAGAGAAATCGCTTTCTTCGTAACGTCTGTGTCGTCCTCGGAAACGTTGGTGATTCCGGTGATCTCCCCGCCTTAGAGGCTGCCGTGGAAACAGAGGACCCCCTCATTGCCGAACACGCGGCTTGGGCGATCAGCCAGATCAAGGAACGCATGGATCCGACAAAATGCACCTCAGGAGCTCGCAATCTCCCCGCGTAATTTACGCCGCATCCAATCCGAAAGAACGTCTCCTGCAAACACAACCGCAACTCCAAGAAGAACATAAAATAGCATCTCGTCGTAACGAAGCCAGTTATGTGCGATTGAGACATAATAGCCAAGTGATGAGATGCCCAGCATCCCGAGGATCGTTGCCTCCCTGATGCAAGTCTCCCATCGATAAAAGAAAAAGAGGAGAAAGCGGTTGAAGGACAACGGAGCCAGGCTTCCGCAATAGGATTGGACACGCCCCGCACCACTCTGGATCCAATGCCGCGGAACCTCTGGCCTCTGATTCTCCATCACCTCTCCCCACAGTCGACCCAGAATGCCGAGATTATGGAGCGCCAGGGCGAACACGAGAGGCCACGCGCTCGGTCCAAGTAGACCAACAAGGAGAAAGGCGTAGACATATTCCGGCACCGCCCGGGCGAGAATAAAAAGGCTCCGGGTCAAAAAACCGACTCCATTCCACCACCAATGAACCCATCGGGAAGCGGCCCCAAGAACACCGAATGGCTCGCCCCGGGCAAGTGCCCGACTTCCGACAGGAAGAAGCAGAGCAGCTCCTATAGCTGCAAGAACTATCGCTGAGCTGGCAATCGCCACGGTATTAAGCAGTGCCTCTGCTCCGTTTCGCGACCACAGATCCACCGCCCAATCCTTTACCTCCTTTCCCTTCCCCTCCAAGGCCTCTATCCGCTCGCCTCCGGAGGCCGTAGAATTCTCAGGGCGGGCTGGTGCCGGGGTCAGCTTGGTAAGAAACCGACCTATCCGCGCATCCCGTTGCTCCGCAGCCATATTTATTCCGAGCTCTCTCCCATTGGTCCACGAGATTAAAACTAGCATCATGCCCGCGAGGAGCCCTCCTCGCACTATCCAGTCGCGCGGCGCTGTTCGCCGCAAACGCGCTTCGGATCTCCCCAATTCCAACTTACTGAGTTTCGGCACCGCCTTTCGAGTCGCGCCCCGGTTCAACCTGTCTCGAAGGCGGGCACCCAAGGTATCAACTCCCACCACCACGATCACTAGGGCATAGAGCTGGGTCCATACCTCTCCATAATAGAGGCTCTCATACGACTGGCGAATCCCCAGCCCGACGGTTTCGACACCAATGAAGCCGAGGACCGCGGACGAACGCAGAGCGCATTCGAACCGATAGACCGTGTAAGTAAGCATCTCCGGTAATGCAGAAGGCAGAAGCGCACTCACAAAGGCCTGCAACGGAGAGGCTCCCGTAGCCATGAGCGTGGAACGGGAAACTTGGGATTGCTCATCGATTAATTCGGAGAAGACCTTGCCAAGTGTTCCCGCGAAGGGCAGCGCCAGCGCACTGCATGCCGCGATAGGGGCATCTCCAAGGGCCGAGAGAAAAAACAGCGCCCAGATCAGCTCATGAATCGATCGTCCCAGGGTAATCAGAAAGCGGCAACCCCACCGGAGCAGGCGAAGCATATTTCGTATTATAGTCCTCCCTACGGGGGCCTTCCCATACCGTATTCCTCCGGGCCACCATGCGGACGAGGCAAGAAAACCCAGCACCAGTCCCGCAGGAACCGCGAGACTGATCGCGATTAGTGCATAACGGAAAGTACGAAGCAGGCTCTCTCCCAAGCGGAGGAGAAACGGACGAGCGTCCTGGGGAAGAGAAGGATTCTCATCGGCAAGAGAGGGCGAAAGAGCTGCTCCGAAAAAGCGTCCCACCTCTGCAAAGGGATCCGCACCTTCACTCAGCTGTATAATCCGGGGCCCCAGAACCCATCCGGAAACGAGGAGCACACCAAGCAACGCCACTACCGCCAAGCGCTTTCCAAGCCAGAATGTGCCCGGCACTTTCACGAGACCACCGCCTTGTCTCCGAGCTGAAAGAGAGCCGAGAGGCCTTCACTCCCCAACTCAGAGGGTTTTCCATCGAATTGAACTTTCCCATGCTTGAGTCCCACAAGGCGCGGAAAAAATTCCCGTGCGAGATCCAGTTGGTGCATGGATACCAGAAGAGTCAGGCCTTCCTCTTCACTCAGACGAGTCAGGAGCTCAAGAACATCCCGGGCACGGGCCGGGTCAACTGCAGAAACGGGCTCGTCTGCCAGAATGACCGCCGGCTCCTGAAAAAGCGCCCGCGCCACCGCAACCCTCTGTTGCTGCCCACCGGAGAGAGTATCCACCCGATCATACATTTTTTCCTCGATCCCGACCCGCTCCAGAAGCTCATAAATACGCCGGCGGACTGCTACCGCCGGCAAGATTAAATCACGCAGGTTTCCCAAGACCGACCTTCGCCCGCATCGCCCTGCAACGACATTCTGAAGAACTCGCAAATTGGGCACGAGGCCCAGATCCTGAGGGAGATAGCCCAGTCGCGACCGTAACTCCCTGAGCTTTCCTTCCCCGAGAACGAGGGGATTGCAGCCCAGCACCCGGACCTCCCCACCGTCCGGTGCGAGCTGCGCTCCAAACAGGCGAAGAAGCGTCGTCTTACCGCTTCCGGAGGCCCCAATTAGGGCCACTCGCTCGCCCTTGGCGATCTGGAGATCGATGCTCGAGAGTGCATGCACTGCCCCAAAGCTCTTGCGAGCCTGGGAAAGCTCGAACACCGTCTCCATGATCCTCGGTTCTTTACCCTCGTCGATTCAGTCGAACGAGACCTTTTCCATCACGGCCGCGATGCCTGCGAAAGTCTCATTGTTGACCTTCACCAATTTTTCCCGACCCAGTGCCTTGAGAGCCGCTTCGTCCTGACAATCCACCAGCGCTTGCTGCAGTTTGTCCAGAAATCCCTCACCGAAGGCATTCTCCAGATCCGGATGAGCGGTCATGTTGTAATCGGCATACGTCGGTGTTTCCCAGATTTTCACACATTTTTCCGGGTCTACTTTTCCAGCTGCCACCAGCTTTTCGTAAGTACCAAAGCTCAACGCGCCAGCTTGGAAGGATCCATCCTGCACCAGCATCGCAGTCTTGTCATGCGCTCCGGAGAATCCAGGCTTTTCCTTGAAGAACTCCATAGGAGTCTTCCCGGTGTTCTCGATGATGAAATGGCTCGGCATGATACACCCCGAGGTTGAACTGGAACTACCATAGGTAAATTTCAGGTCGGCAATGGCAGCCGGAAAGTCCTCCGAGGCTTCCAGTCCAGTCGAGGCATTGGCGATAAAGTAGGATTTAAAGGCGAGATCCTTTTGACCAGCGACGAGCGCGCGGGCACCCGGCACTCGGGACATGGCCTGCACTCCAGTGACCCCACCAAACCAAGCCAGCTGAACGTCGTTGTTTTCAAACTTCTCCACCGAAGCTCCGTAATTGATCGACGGGACAAACTCCACGTCGATTCCCAGAGCCTTGGAGAGATAATCTGCTACCGGTTGAAACCTCTCCTTCTGCGCAGTTGTATCTTCATCCGGGATCGCTGAGAAGCGAAGTACCTTCACAGCTGCCTCATTTTCTGCAGATTGCTTTTCATTTCCTCCACAGGCGATGAGAAGGCCGGCTATTCCTACTGCCGCGAGGCGCGGTAGTGTAGTTTTGATCATGGTTTGACGCGTGTTTCTTGTTTTTTCGTTAGGGTCAGTGGAGCGTTCAAGGGCTCTTCAAGTGCACAAAAAAACCGCAGGTCCACTGAGAGTAAGCGAGACCATGCGGCAGGTTGCCGTTTCGCTGAGCGCCGACCGACGCTCGGTAATTCTTTCTCGTTTTCGTCTCATGGAACCGCAGTTTTTTGCTGCAAGAGAAAGACTATCAACTAATTGCTCCCTCGGAAAGGAAAAGGAACCTCATTATCCAGCACTCCCTGCGTCCAGTCCACATATCTGCTTGAGACACCGGAGAGCCATCGCTCGCCGGTTGGAGAACGGCCGACTGGGGCATACGGCTTTCCATCCACGGCTCTCCGCAATCTTCCTCAGGGCCTCTCCCGGATTCACAACAGTGACCTCCTCACACAATTCCAGCATGGGCAGATCCACCGTGCTGTCCGAGAAGCCACTGCTATTCTCTTGGATCCCCTTCTCGAGGATTTCTCCCTCTTCGAGGAGACGCGACACTTTCACCTCCCGCTTGTTGTTGCCTCCAATAAAATCAGGAAAAAGCGGCATCGTGCTTTCAAACTCAACTCTCGTCCCGTAACTCGCATCAAACCCCAGCGCCTCTCCAAGAGGCCGGGCATAAAACTCAGGGCTCGCCGAGACCAGAACCAACCGCCGCCCCCTCTCTCGCTCTTCTGCAAGCACCTCCAGCATCGATGGATAAAAGGACCGCGGAACATGGTGAGCCACAAATTCCTCCACCAGATCTTCAAGGTGCTGACGTGGCATTCTCCAGAGGAAGGACAGGAAGATTCTCTTCATGCCCTCTGATCCAAGCACTCTCGACAGGACGAGAAAGGGAACAAAGACAACGAGGTAGAGCCTGCGCAAAGGCTCCCTCCGCAGCACCCAGTTGCAGAAAAGAAGCTGGGTGTCCCAAGCGATCAGAGTCTGATCGAGATCAAAGAGTGCAAGTCCACCAGTTCTCTTTTGTTGAGCCATGAGAGGTAAATAAAGAAATTGATTGTCTCAAATCGGACTCTGCCACCGTCTTCACGACACCTCCTTCTGGCAACTGAAATCGCTATCGAAGGCTTACTCCCATAACCCTGGTTACCAGAAACCGGTATTGCCATACGGTCGCCCCTCGCATTTGCTGGGCCTCGTGAAACATGTGTTGCCTATCCCGAAGGTCATCGCTACCTCCCTTATCATGGCGAGCTGTCTTCAGGCCGGAGACGAGCCCACGAATGTCAGGGTCGCCACTCCTTTCCTGGCTTCGACCTCCCTCGAGGTTACTTGGATCGATAACTGTGATGACGAGACCGGATACGAACTGCAAGTTCGGCCCGAGGGAGAAGACTGGTTCACAGTCGTAGTCTCTCCGGCGAACAGCACCCTGCTATCACTCCGCGGAGGCAGTCCGGGGAGCACCTTGAGTTTCCGGGTCCGAGCGCTGAGAGCTGAGGAGGACTCCGGCTGGACTGAGTCGCCTGATGTCACCCTGCCCTCGGGATTCGCGATCGAAGCTGGGAGATTTATCGGCGGAACTGTTGGAACCCCACTCACCAGCCCGCTCCTGACGGTCTACAACCTCGAAGGAGAGGGAAACGCCTCGAGTTTCGAGGTGTCAGACCTGCCTGAGGGCTTCGTGTTTGATTCAAGTATTGGGACATTCTCGGGCAGCCCCATCGCTCCAGGAATCTACCGGCCGATGATTTCGGCGACTGACGGCACTACTGTCGCCACGACCTTCATCACCCTGCGGGTCAAGCCCGCTACTGCCGGCCCTGAGGAGCTCTCTCCCCTTCCAGACTTCCTCTTCCTCAGCCCTCCAATTGCACCAATTCGTTACGACCTTGCTCCTCACTTTCACGACCCAGACACTTCCACTGCAATTCGCTTCCAGACCAATCTCGGAACCATCGACTCTATTCTTTACCCCGAGGCCTGTCCCGCTCACGTCGAAAACCTCCTGAACTATATCAACCGGGGTGACTACAATGGCGCCATCTTTCACCGCTCCGCGATCACCGCCACCTCCGGTGTCGCCGTCGTTCAGGCAGGACTCATGAAATTGGATGAGGAAGAAAACTTCACCCGAATCGTCACAGATCCATCCGTGGTCGATGAACCCGCCCTCTCCAACCTCACTGGGACTCTCGCCATGGCCAAGACTGGCGCCCCCGACAGCGGGTCCAGCCAAGTCTACTTCAATACCATCGACAACCTCAACCTTGATGGACCCCAGTCTAACGGTGGCTATACCGTCTTCGGCAGGGTAACGACGGAATCCCTTCCAGTCATCGCCGACATCTCCTCCCTGCCTCGCGGCACCTACACCGCTAGCATTGACAGCCTTCCGCAAACCCTCAGCGATTGGCCGACCACCACCGTTCCGGAGGACAGCATCCCTGCCCCCGCAGAGCTGGTCCAGATTACCGAGGCCACTCAGCTCGAGGACCTGCTCTCCTACCGCCTCGGTCCAGACGGAGACTCCTCTCTGGTCTCCAGCTCTCTCACCGATACCGAGCTCACCCTCGCCCCGGTTCCCGATGCCACCGGCACTACATCGATCACCATCGAAGTCCAAGATCTGGATGGCACCATCCTGCCGGCCCTGATCTCCTACTGTGTCCTTGATCTCGATTTTCGCCCTCTGCTCTCTCCGGCTGGTCACCCCGCGGTCACCTTCCGACACGAGAAGACCCCGGCAGCCCTCTCCTATGAGGTGCAGAGTTCACTGGATGGGCAGCAGTGGAGCACCGTCTGGAGAACCGAAGAGGGCACCGCGAGCCCAGCTGTGATTAGCCAATCGGATCTTGGAAGCGCATGGCAGCTCACCATTGAAGATTCAGCAATCACCTCCCCAGCTACAGGGGCGGCCCTCATGCGTATTGCTGTCACCAAGTGACCCAGCCGAGCGACTCCCAATTCACCCCAGTTGCTCAAGCCCCACGTTCCCTCATGCTACGCCCTGCCATTCTTCTTTTCCTTGTCGCCGTGATCAGTCCCGCCCG
>CEQX01013016.1_pt1 | contig 19719 bp, 10 predicted proteins | sample 356261 | NCBI WGS metagenome assembly CEQX01 (sample SAMEA2621076, study PRJEB7988) | marine metagenome | isolation source: saline water (ENVO:00002010), including | reverse complement strand
CATCTATAGAATTTGGCCAAAAACAATTAAGCCAATTAAAGAACAGCTCAAAAAAAGAGCCGAAAATATTCAAGATTGGTCATTCAAGGAATTGCTCGAAGACCTCGGAAGCCATTTACCTGTATGGAGGACTAACGCACAAGATGAATTTATCAGAAGAGGCAATCAATCCTTGGCTATTCTTGAAGAGACTATTGAAAAAAACAAACACAACAAATCCTTAGAAACATGGGCAACTTGGACAATTGGCAGAATCAAAAAAAATCCTAATTTGCCAGAAACAACGCTAAATCAAAAAATCCAGTCGATCAGAATACAGGCACACAACAAAAAGATTAGGCCTGATTTCGATAAATACTTAAGCGACTCTAATGCGCGAGTAAGACATGAGGCCGTAATCGCAATACGCCAATGCAAAGAAAAAAAGTTTACTGCTCATTTAAAAAATCTAGCTGAAGAGGAAAAAGATAGAGTTGTATTCTATTCGGTTTGGGGAGCCCTAATGGATTTATGTACCGTTGAGGAACTAAAACATCAAATCAATGAAAAATCGCCAGGGCTAAAACTTTCAGCTCTTCTGGCACTCTTAGAAAAGGATACCTTGCCTAATGAATTAATTGAAAAACTTTGCTCAAATCTTGTCTTTACTGAGGGGCAAGACTCCAGAATCAGAAAAATTGCGATGCGTCGATCAAAAGGCAAAGCAGTATTTGAAAGTCGAGGGAGACCATTAACAGCTGAGGGGTTAGCTCCTACTAAATTTCACCCAACTACTATTAACCCTTTCTCAAATCTAAAGCCTTCAACCAAAAATACTTATTCTTTAGATACGCTGGAAAACGGAAAGAAAATTTATACTGATAGAAGTTATCTACTCAGAACAATTCCAGCACAGCTAAAAAATGATATCTTTATAAAAACAGCTTGTGCTGATGCAGAATACTCTAAGGACTTTCAACTGACTTTTAACCTTAAATATCCTAGCACATTATTTTTAATAGATGATTCAAGAGCTGAAGAATTACCAGAATGGGCTAGGAATGAATGGAAAAAAACAAACCTTATAATTAAAACTGATGATCCAAAAGAAATGAAGGTCTTTCAAAAAGATTTTCCTGCAGGCGTCGTAAAACTTGGCCCGAATAGAGAAGGTATCAATGCGCGAAAAGGAAACTATTTGATTGCTGCTAAACCGAAACTCTTAGACAAAAAAAGTGAAATAACCACTGTGAAATCAGTGCTCGAATCTTTGCCGTTAGCTGATGCAAGGAAAGGTGAAGACTTGTTCATGAGTATTTATGGAGCGAATTGTTCTTCATGCCATCAAATATCCGGAAAGGGTAAAAATCATGCACCAGATTTAAGTAATATTGGCGATAGGGCCGATCCCAGAATACTCGCTGAAGCAATACTCAATCCAAGCCTGAGCATTACCGAAGGGTTCGCCGCTCAAATGTTTACTCTAAAAAGTGGAATTATACATACTGGTATCGTTCTTGAGGAAACTGGACGCGCAATTAAACTTGCCATGACTGGAGGCATCGTAGTCAACATCCTAAGAAATGAAGTAATTGAACGAAAAGGATTACCAATTTCCGCAATGCCAGCAAGCTTTGCTGAATTACTAAACCCCAAGGAAGTGGCTCATATCATTGCTTATCTATCTGACCAAACGAAAGCCAATATTAAGAAGCCTGAAGAATCTAGAAGTTTTAGCTTTGAGAGAAACAACGCCGATAAGCTCACTATCAATTTAGGAAAACAACCAATAGCCACTTACTTGATAGATGATCCTATCTTATCTAGAAGAGGTTTAATAAATATAAAATCTCCTTCAGGAATCCCAGTCACTCGACCTTTTCCAGCTCCAAAAAATGAGGATCATGCTAACATGCATCCTGGCATATGGTTAAGTTATGGATGGATTGATGGGAACGATTATTGGAGACTAAAATCCAAAGTGAAATTTGAAAAGTTTTTGCAGAAACCAACCTCAAATAAAAAGAATGCATTATTTTCAGTTAGAAATCGCTACTTGAATAAAGATTCAACAGAAACTGTATGCATTGAAGATAGTACATATAGCTTTACGCTCCATCCGAAAGGCATCCTCTTAAAAATTTCAGTAGTTTATTTCAACAATGAAAAAGAATTTGTTTTTGGCGACCAAGAGGAAAGTGGACTTGCTGTAAGAATGGCAAAGCCTTTCACTGTTAAATTTGGTGATGGAAGAATATTGAATGATAAAGGTGATCTCAACGGTAAAGAAACATGGGGGAAATCATTTAAGTGGATTGACTACTCAGGGGTTCAAAATAATAAGAGAATCGGGCTACTCCTTGTCCCAAGCCATCAAAATAAAAGAGAAAGCTGGGCTCACAGTAGGGATTATGGAGTTCTTGTAGCAAACCCTTTCCCTAAGCAAACTAAGAACCAACGAGAGCCTCAGGTCAAAACACTCGTTAAAAAAGGGGATCGTTTCCGACTAGAGTACAATATATTAATCCATGAAAACCCTGTTAATGGGTTTTCTCCTCAAAAAATTGCTGCTTCTATATTATCAAAACTCACTAATAATTAGGATCTTATATAAAAAATAATGTTTAGGTATTAGAGTCTTTAATTCTATAGATTATTCTTATAAATTTCACTTTCACAGTAAAAGTCTTTGGATCCGCCCGAAAAAAATTCTCCTATTGCTACATCAGATTCATCAAATGATGATTCTACTAAATATATTTCATCGTTGAATTCTTCTCAGACAGGGGTCGTTAAAATCCTAATACCTATAGGTGTCATCGGGTTGGGAGTTCTAATTTTTTACTTATTAAACAAAAATCCTCCAGATGAAGAAATTCAAGTCGCCACCAAAAAGAACCAGAAAAGGGAATTAAGAACTAGAGTTATTGAACTCAAAAAAGAGAATTACCAAACAACAATTGAGGCTAATGGAATCATTAAAGCTCACAATGAAATTATCTTAACTTCTCAAGTCAGTGGAAGAGTTGTGACAATTCATCCACAATTTGAGGATGGGGCATTTTTTAAGAAAGGCGCAATTCTTCTAGAATTGGAAGAAGCTGATTTTCTGACTTCTGTTGCAAGTGCTAAAGCGAACTTAGCACAAGCAGAGGCAGCTCATGCTCAAGAAAAAGCTCGGTCTGAGCAAGCTAAGCTGAATTGGGAAGATCTTGGTTATGACGAAGAGCCTAATGATTTAGTACTTAGGCTACCCCAATTAAAAGAAGCTGTTGCCAGAGTTAATTCTGCTCAAACTCAATTGGCTCAAGCAGAAAGAAACCTTAGTAGATCCAAAATCAAAGCTCCATTTGATGGAAGAGTTATTGAGAGAAATGTAGGCATAAGCCAGTCAATATCAGCAAATACAGTTCTCAGCAAAATATACTCTATTGATTATGCTGAAGTAAGGCTTCCTATAAGCAGTCAAGATATGAAAAACTTAAAACTTCCTGAAGCCCCAGATGACAAGCCTTTAGAAATTATTCTGAGCGATTCGCTAAATGAAGAAAATGAGTCTACCTGGAAAGCCAAAATTGTAAGAACTGAGGGAGCCCTTGACCAAAGCTCTCTTGAACTTTTTGCTATAGCCAGAATACCTGACCCGTTTGGTAAAAAATCAGGGAATCCTACTCTTAGAATAGGCCAACCTGTTAAGGCTGTAATACCTGGAATAGTCATTGATAATGTATTTAGAATTCCTCGAATGGCTGTAAGACAACTGAGAATGATATATCTTGTTGATAGAAATAGTTCCACGATTAGGGGCTCTATTATTAAACCTATTAATGAAAGTGAAGATTACATTTTTATAAAAGATGCATCTATCACTGAGGGCACTTTATTGGCAACAACTCCGATGTCATGGGTCCCAGAGGGCGCAAAAGTCCAAATTATTACTAAAGAAAAAGAAGGAACTGAATCCACTTCATTATAAAGAAAATGATTCGCTGGTTCGCTAACAATGGCATTGCCGCCAACCTTCTGATGATAGCTATACTCCTCGCGGGTATTCACAGTGCGATGTTTAGGGTGCCTTTAGAAATAATTCCTCCAGACAGTGGATGGCAAATTGTGTATATGGAGGTTAAATACAGAGGGGGCACTGCTAAAGATGTTGAAAAAGGAGTGCTTCTTCCAGTTGAAAGAGCCCTCGAGGGATTAAACGGCATCAGGGAAATCAACTCTGATGGAATGCGAGGTAGAGCCAAATTTTTCATTAAAGCTGAAAAAGGAACTGACTTAAGAGAACTTAGAGAAAACATACGCGGCAGAGTTGAACAAATATCAACTTTCCCTGCAGAAACAGAACCCCCTAAAATTGTTGTTCCAAATTTCTCGAGTTTCTTTCCTGTCATCAGTGTTGCTGTAACCGGAAAACTCCAAGAAGAAGAACTTCGAGAAATCACCCACCAGGTGAGAGATGACTTGCTAGAAATAGAAGGGATTAGCCAAGCTAGGGCTCAGGGAGACAGGAGTTATGAAATATCAATTGAAGCTAAAATACCAAAACTTGAGTCATATAATCTAGGCTTTAGGGAACTTGTTGATGCAATACGAAGATCATCAATCGATTTACCAGCAGGTTCAATTAATAGTGAAAGCGGAAACTTAATAGTACGCACGAGAGGACAAGCTTACTCTAAAAAAGAATTCGAAAATATTCCCGTGAGGGCGGCTAACGGTGCAGAAGTAAAATTGGGTGAAGTTGCAGACATAAAAGATGGTTTTGAGGAAGATAAGGTAATTACTAATTTTAATGGCAACCCAACAATGTTTGTAAGAGTTAGCAGAGCAGGAAAAGAAAGCGCCATTGATATATCGGACAAAGTGAAAAATTATGTAGCTAATTCTGGCGAAAAGTTTTCTGAGGGAATTCAATTATTCACATGGGACGATAAGTCATTGTCAATGAGAGGCCGACTAGGAACACTGATATCCTCTCTCCTTCAGGGATCCATCCTTGTATTCATTGTACTCGGATTATTTCTCCGACCCAAGGTAGCACTTTGGGTCGTAATTGGAATACCAGTTAGCTTTGCTGGGGGAGTAATACTAATGCCTTACTTCGGGGTAACGGCTAACGTAATGAGCTTGTTTGGGTTTATTATAGTTCTAGGTGTCGTCGTTGATGATGCCATAGTAACTGGAGAAAACGTATACTCAAAGCTTCAATCAGGAATGAATCCCATGGAGGCTTCTGTATTGGGCACTAAAGAAGTTACTGTCCCAGTAACTTTTGGAATTTTAACAACTATCGCTGCTTTCATTCCCCTATTATATCTTAATGAGGGAAGGTTCGGAGATTTTGCCAGTCAAATCCCTCCAATAGTTGCACCAGTTCTTATTTTCTCTTTAATAGAATCTAAGCTAATTCTACCCTCACACTTAAAACATATTAAGCCAAGAATAAGTGAGAGTGGTTTCTTTACTCGATTCCAGAAGAAATTTGCTAATGCCCTAGAATGGTTTGTTAGCAATGTCTACCACCCCAGTTTAAAAAAAGCGATTAAGTGGCGAGTAACAGTCTTGGCAGCTTTTATTGCCGCAGCCTTTATAATGTATGGAATTTGGTCTAGTGGCAGAATCGGATTTGCCGGTCACCCTTCTGTAGAAAGTCTAAAAATTGTTGCTAATTTGAACTTACCCAATGATCTAGGGATCGAAAGAACAGGTCAACTCATAGATAGAATTGAAAAAGCAGCAAACGATTTAAAACCTAAATTTTTAGACCCAAAAACAGAGGAGACGCTAATTAGGAACATTGCCAAAGTCACCGGATCCTACAAACTTGGAGGGCGTTATGATGAATCTAGAGGGCAAGTTATTATAGAAGTTACTCCTCCTAGTATGCGTTCAGAGCCTGGCCCTAAAAATAGTGAAATCGCAAGTAAGTGGAAAGAGATTGTAGGCGAGATTGAGGAGGCTGATGATTTTTCAATTCAATCAGAAACTTTTGGTAAAAGAGATAATGATAACGCCGAACAAAAGCAATCAGAACCACTTGAACTTGAATTACGAGGCCCTTATTCGGAGGAGAAAAACGAGATAGCTCAAAAGATCAAGGATCTCCTTAGAATGAAGATCAATCCAAATTACAATCCAAATTTAACTTCTAATCCAAACGATACTTCCGAGGCTAATGAGACCAATCCTCGTATGATCCCAAATCCCAAGATTGCTAGCAGTTGGGCACAAATAAATCGAGGCAATGATGAATTAGAATTTACTCTAAAGTCACGTGCTACTGAACTCGGACTCACTCAACAATCACTAGCCAGACAAGTAAGGCAAGCCTTTTACGGAGAAGAGGCTCAAAGAATCATGCGAGGCACCGATGAGATTAGAGTCATGGTAAGGTTACCCAAAGAAGATCGACAATCTTTACATACTCTTGCAAGACTTAAAATAAGAACACCTTCTGGGTCAGAAGTTCCACTCGCCACGGTTGCTAATTTTAAAGCAAAAAAATCACCAAGCTTTGTGGAAAGAAATGATAAAGCGGAAATAATAAGAATAGGAGCCCGCCCAACGGATGACACTGTTGATATATTAAAGGTAGCCAGTGTCATGAGACCAGAGATTCAAAAAATAATTAATGAGCAAAAAAATCTTTCATTCCAATTCACTGGCTACATTGCTGAGCACGAAGAACTTAAGAGAAAGAATATAATCGCTTCAATCACTCTTATCTTTGCTCTTTTTACTCTTCTCGCCATTCCTTTTAAATCGGTGATGCAACCCCTTTACGTACTACTTGCTCTTCCTTTTGGAATTATAGGGGCAATCATTGGTCATTTAATCATGGACATTAATCTATCTTGGCTTTCAATTTTTGGGATGCTTGCTTTAGCTGGTGTCGTTGTTAACGATTCACTCGTCATGGTGGATCATGTTAATAGAAAACGAAAAGAAGGAATGAATTTATTAGAAGCTGCGATCGAGTCTGGAACTCGAAGATTCAGGCCAATAATATTAACTTCTTTAACAACATTTGCAGGCCTTCTTCCTCTTCTGATGGATAACTCACTGCAAGCTCAATTTCTTATACCAATGGCGACATCTCTCGGTTTTGGCGTCTTATTTGCAACTGGGATAACTCTTTATCTAATACCATGCGCATTACTCTTTGCTGAAGATATTCAGAAAATTCTCTTGAGGCCATTGAAATATATTTTTCAACGATAAAAATCAATCCAATCTATTCTAATTTTTTTGCATTTAACTGGGATCTTCTTTGATATTTCTATCTCATAGTACCCAGGAATCTTCTTCGACTTTCCATTTTCATAATGAAGAAGATATTTCTCTTCAATAGACTCTCCTTTTTCATTACAGACTCTTATTTTAAGATCATCTCTCTGATAGACCTTATCCGAAACTCGTAATTTAAAACTCTCAAGCCCAGAAAAGTGGCATCTTATGATTACTTTTTTAGGCCAATGACCTTCAATAATTTCTAGATCTGCTTTACCTATACCAAATTTATCGTAGACATTAAAAACTACTTTTTCAGCATTCTGAGTTACCTCAACCTTTCTGTTATTAGACTCTTTTTTCTTAGAAATAGTTACCTCAAATTTTGTTAGTTTATCAGCTACCCCTGATTCAATTAAAAATAGAGCGAGAAAAAATACGATTAGTGGAATTTTATTTCTTAACATTATTCAGGAACTACAAACATACATTCTTTTTACTCACTCTTAAAAAATTATATTATATTAATACACTACTTGACCTCAGACCCTCATGATATCAATATCTGCTTCCAATGGCTAAATTAAACGATAATTACCTAAAACTCAAAGCTGGATACCTTTTCCCTGAAATCGCTCGCAGAGTAAATTCTTTTACCGATAATAATCCCGAGGGTGCCAAGCAAATAATCAGATGCGGCATTGGTGACGTAACTGAACCTCTTCCTTTGTCCGCTCGTGAAGCAATGAAGAATGCAGTTGATGAATTAGGTAACAAAGAAACATTTAGAGGATACGGTCCAGAACAAGGATATGACTTTCTCCGTACCGCTATTGCCAAAGGTGATTACAGAGATAACGGAATTTCGATGGAAGATGATGAGATTTTCGTTTCTGATGGATCAAAATGTGATACTGGAAATATTTTAGATATATTTGGAAGTGATAATAAAATCGCTATCACGGATCCCGTGTATCCAGTTTACGTCGACACAAATGTCATGGCTGGCAATACCGGTGAGGCTAACGAAAGTGGAGCCTATGAAGGCATTCATTATATGCCATGTAATGCAGAAAATGGCTTTGTTCCAGAAATTCCACAAGAACGAGTTGATCTGATTTACCTATGCTATCCTAATAATCCTACTGGAGCTACAGCAACAAGAGAACAACTCGAAAATTGGGTAAGCTATGCAAAAGAAAATGGTTCAATCATACTTTATGATGCTGCTTATCAAGCTTTCATCCAAGATCCATCCGTACCAAGATCAATTTATGAGATTGAAGGCGCAAGGGAATGCGCGATTGAGTTTAGATCCTTTTCTAAAAATGGAGGTTTCACCGGTGTTCGATGTGCTTTCACAGTCGTTCCAAAAGAACTAATGGCTGAAGATAGTAATGGTGAGAAGCGCTCACTTCACCCTTTGTGGTCACGAAGACAGTCTACTAAATTTAACAGTGTAAGCTATCCCGTTCAGAAAGCCGCAGAAGCCCTCTACTCAGAAGACGGCAAGAACCAAGTAAAGAGTTTAATAACTCACTACATGGAGAATGCCCAAAAGCTTAGGTCCGCCTGCTCTGATATCGGCCTTTCTGTATATGGAGGAGAAAATGCTCCTTACGTCTGGGTCGCGTGCCCTGAATCAATAGATAGTTGGGGTATGTTCGATAAAATGCTTAACGAAGCAAATGTCGTCATAACACCTGGCGCAGGTTTTGGTGGAGCCGGTGAAGGTTTCTTTAGGATTTCAGCATTCAACTCAAAAACAAATGTCGACACTGTTTGCGAGAGATTAAAGGCCACTCTTTAACAATCCGATATTTTATTGAATAAAAAGGAACTGCTGAGTATTCAATGTGGACCACAATATGCTGTGTGCGGCCATTTGACCTGATGCCGCAGCTTCATCTCTCAGAAGGCTTTTTTCATACAAACTAGGATATCTTGAGAAAGCAGTGAGATATATGATTTCAATCAACTCATCTGAATCTTGTGCTGAGTTCATCCGTTGAGAAATGACTGAATTTGGATTCATCAAAACTTTTAAGAAGTTACCATTCATCAATGATAATGCCTGAGTTGTGGATGCTTTATAATTAGCATTTTCAATTAACGACCTATCTGATTGTCCGAAGTCACGTAAGAAATGGCCATCGGGTGCAGGGCTTGATAAATCAGAGGCTCTAACGTAACCACGGAAGATTTTATCTCTCTTCTCAAAGCGTGATTTCTTTTCATTCTTTTGCGCTTTAGAAAGTTGAGATTTCATTTTTGAACTTGCCCCCTGCTTATAAATATTTGGAAATTTCTTCCCAGGAAATGCTTTCTTTAATTCCGCTGCGAGCGCTCTTGGGGTATTTCTGAAAGGCGTTCTAAAATATCCCTTCAAATCAGAGGGATCCCAGAATGTAAGCCTTGCATATTCAGCTGTAGCTTTTTCGTTAAAATTTAAAATTTTTCGAACTAAAGAAAGGGCCTCTTCTTCATTTTTCTCAGAAATCACTTTCTTCACTTGCTTGCGAAAATGATCCATTTTCTTCTCTGAATCCTTATTGAAAGAAGCAACTTCTTTCGTTCTCTCTATAAGAGCCTCTGGGGACTGATTATTTAGCTTTTCCCATGCTTTGAGACGAGGATTATATGAAGCCTCATCTGAAACTTCATCAAAATCTGTCCTAACCATAGACACAATAGAATCCCAAATTTGCTCAGCACTCATTCTCTGAAGTCTAGGCCCTTGGAAATAAAAATTGTCACCTGAATTCAATTCGAATGATTGAGCTTCTCTAGTGAAAGCATCAGTATTATACAACACTGCATTAAATTTCCTCATATCATATTTCAAATCAACCAACAACTCTTCGAGATAATTCATTAATTCTGCATCAGCAGGCTCAGTAGAATCGTCTATTTTATCAACTGGCTCGAATAATCCGACTCCAAAGACTTTTTTCCACATCCGATTAACAATGGTTTTAGTGAACCTAGGATTATCAGGAGAAGTCATCCAATCAGCGTAAACCTCAGCCCTGCTTTGACCACTTTTCACTTCAACACTTTCTCCAAATGGAGTTGCAGGCAGTATTACTTCATTAGGTTTCGCATCATCATATTGATAATCATCAGGAAGCTTGAGAGGAGTCTTCGTTTCTCTTACAATAGAATTACGAAAATTATCAGTAAGGCCCTGAAAGGCTTTCTGCAGTTGTCTGGTTCCATTATTTTTTATGGCTATGGCCTTTCTTTTATTACCTCGCGGCACCTTGACTTTGTTTCGTGCAATCTGAATAGCCTTGTCCATAGACTCGGTTCTTCTAACTGACCTTACAGGAGTACTAAAGGCTGCTAATTGGTAATAATCCATCTGACTCCAATCATCAAACGGGTGATCATGACATTGGGCACAAACGAGTTGAGTGCCTAGAAAGACCTGAGCAGTAGTAGCTAAATGATCAAGTTCCATACCTCGATCACGAAGATAAAATCCAACAGCTCCATTCTCATCGATCATTCCCTCTGCAGTGATTAAATCTCTTACAAATTTATCATAACTTTTATTCTCACGTATGGACTGTTTAATCCAATTAGAATAGGCCCCTCCATTCGTCGGACTCTGACCTTGCATTCTTGTATTAACTCTTAATATGTCCGCCCACCAATTGAACTGGTGACTGACGTAACCTTCTGAATTAATAAGTTCATTAATAAGTGCGGATTTCTTATCCCTTTCCCTAGAATTTATAAAATCAGTTGTTTCCGAAGCGGTTGGGATTCTTCCAACTATATTTAAATATATTCTTCGTACAAAAACCGAGTCATCAACTTTGGGATTCAAAGTCACCTTACTCTTTGTGTGATAAGTGGAAATAAGAGAATCTATTTTCTGCGTATGAACCAATAGATCTTCTTTTGCATCAACAAAAAGCAAGAGGGCAAAATGAATAAATAATGTATTATAAATTTTTTTCAAAGTAGCGGGATTTCAATTCATTACTATGAGAATAACTCCATAACAGGGTCTCCATGGTTTGCCACAGTGAATGGACGAGCATTTTTTGAAAATAGTCTCTGGTCTAAGGGTAATCCACATCCATAAGCAATTGTTGCGTTAAAATCACCAATCGTGACTGGGTTCTCTACAGGCTCTGAGCCTTTTTCGTCAGTTTTACCATAAACAAGACCTCCCTTAACCCCACCTCCAGCGAGCATAGCTGAAAAAGCCTTAGGATAGTGGTCACGCCCAGCATTTTGATTGATCTTTGGAGTTCTACCAAACTCTGTAGTTAAGACAACGAGAGTCTCTTCAAGCATACCACTCTGGTGGAGGTCCCCTATCAAAGCACTCAACGCCTGATCCAATATGGCAGTGTTTGATTGAACTCTTTGGAAATTATCCTGATGGGTATCCCATCCTCCAAGCTGAACTTCAACAGACCGCACACCGGATTCACTCAGTCGACGAGCTAAAAGACAGCCTTGTCCAAAAGCATGATCACCGTATCGCGCTCTTAAGGATTGATTTTCCTGTGAGATATCAAAAACTTTCAAATCAGAGCTTCTCATCAGAGTAACAGCTTCCTGATAAATAGCAGTATAAGCACTTGCGTTCTTATCTTTGTACTTAGTCTGAAACTTTTGATCAATACGTTCGGAAAGTTTTCGTCTCCGCATAAAATCTGTATCAGAAATTCCAGAAAAATGCTTACTATTCTGAAGTCCGCTCTCGGGCTTTCCAATAATTAATGGCTGACAATCAACTCCAAAAAAGCCAGCCCCAGCTTCTTTGCTACCACTATTAATTGATACAAACCCAGGTAACTGTTCATTAATACGATCTTCGTATTTTAAAAACCATGCTCCCATGTGCGGGTGTTGAATTGTACCACGCTTTGCATAGTTCGTCTTCATCAAGTATCGAGCCTGCTCATGAGCTCCTTGCTTTGAGTGCAAAGAGTTCACAACAGCAACTTTGTCCATGTGCTTTGCCATTTTAGGCAAATACTCACTGACTCGAACACCAGAAACGCTTGTTTTAATCGAAGATAAATTTCCTCGAATTTCTGAAGGCGCGTCTGACTTAGGATCAAGAGTATCGAGATGCGACATGCCTCCAGACATGTATAGATAGATAACCTTTTTTGCAGGATTCTTTCGAAGAGGAATCTTCCTGTCATCACCACCAGCTGCCATTAAATCTCCAGATAAAAAATTAACACCCAGATACGCTTTAGCAGCTCCAGCCATAAAAGCTCGGCGAGTTCTAGGATTTGAAATTTCAGATGAGGTGAACATTAATTTATTATGCCTGTAAAAGATTAAATAAAGATTACCAAGAGATAATACTTATATTATAACTCCTTTTCCTAAAAAAATCTTACCAAAAAGCTGAAATTATTGCAGCTTTTAATCGTTAGAATATAGACAATTTATTTCAAAAACCTATAGAAGCGCCTCCATCTACTGTCAGCAATGATCCAGTTACAAAACTAGATGCGGGTGAACATAAAAAGACAGCAGCATGCCCAACCTCTTCAGGTTTCCCCATCCTGCCCATTAACGTTCTTCCTAGAACCTTTTGGCGACGAGGTTCATCTCCCTTAAATGAATTTAAAGCCATCGCAGATTCAATCCAACCTGGGAGTATCGCATTTACCCTTACGCCATGGGGGGCGAATTCCGCCGATAAGTTGTAGACTGCTCCATGCATCGCAGATTTAGCCATCGAATAAGAGGTGACTAAAGGAAGACCCATAACAGTGGCCATGGATGAAATCCACAGCACAGAACCATTAGATTTTTCTATCATTGAAGGAGCAAATTCCTTCGTGATTTCTAGAGCTCCCCGTATATGAACATCAAAAACATTCATAAATTCTGAATCTTTTAATTCGAGAAACGGCTTCTTGCAATTAATCCCAGCATTGTGCACAAGACATGTTGGCTGACCGTGTTTTGAAATTACGTGCTTCGCAAATGATGGAATCTCATCAATCTTAGATATATCTTGGCTAAGATAACTAGCTTTTTCACCAAGACTTTCAGCAGCTTCTTTTAATACATCTTCTCGTCGACCAACTAATATCAATTTATCAGCACCGGCTTGGAGCATACACTTAGCGATACCAAGCCCTATTCCGGTTCCTCCTCCGGTAATAAGAACGGTCTGACCTTTCATGCTGTAGGGATTATCCATAATTTATTATTTAATTTTTTAATATTTTCTAAACTTCCTTACCATGCTTTTCCATGTATTCATCTTTTATCGTGGTGCCGGCACCGGGCATTTCAGGAAATTTAAAGAATCCTGAATTAATATTCAAAGGCTCCTCAAAACAATGTGTAATCCAAGGAATGAATTCTAAAAGCTCAATGCTTGGGTGCGCTATGCTCATGTGAATTTGTGTTTGAGCCATATCTCCAGCATGAGGCGTAACCGGCAATCCCATTTTTTGAGCAACATCACAAACATCAAGCGCCTCAGTAATACCACCAAGACGAGTTGCATCTGGTTGAACATACCTAACCCCACCTAAAGAAATAAATTCGTTAAAATGGGCGAGTGAATACAGCATTTCACCTAATGCTATTGGTGTCTCTATTTGATTTGCTAGATCTCGATGTCCAGACACATCGTCATGCCAGAGCGGCTCTTCAATCCATTTAATATCATAATCTTTTAAAAGAGATAAAGTTTCTAGGTCATCTGGAATCCTCCATCGACCATTCGCATCAGTCATAATGCTAATGTCTTCGCCAAGAGCATTTCTTACCGCTTCTATTCTTCTTATGTCTTCAGCTCTGTCAGGTTTTCCTACCTTCATCTTGATGCTTTTATAACCCTCTTCTTGTGTTAGCCGTTTGACATCATCAACAAGCATATCTTGACTAAAATTAAGCCAACCTCCATCCGTATTATAGGCTTCTACTTTTTTGCCATGTCCTCCTCCAAGAGTTTGCCAAAGTGGTTCAGCTTGATATTTACTTACTAAATCCCATAAAGCTATGTCGACAGCAGCTAATGCCATTGTCGTTATCCCAGCTCGACCGACCCATTGAAGTGGAGGGTTATAAGCAATCTTTTTCCAAATTTCACGAATACTAGTGAGTTCCTCTCCAATCAGTAACTCTGCATAACAACGTGAAATACAATCAGTGATCAACCTATCACTCGCAAGATGAGCATGCGTCCCCGTAAAACCATATCCGACATGCCCAGAATCTGTAAATATTTTCACACCTGGCATACCCCAATGAGTGATCGAGTGGGTACTATCAGCAATTCTATTCCTTGTTACAGGGACATGAAGAATGAAGGTTTCTAGAGAAGTGATAATCATTTTTCTTTAAGATTATATTTCTTTTAACCAAATAGTTGATGGTGAACCTTCGCAGGCTCAGTTCCGGTGAGCCTCTGATCAAGACCTTGAAATCGATATGTTAAATTTTCATGATCCATTCCAAGCGCGTTCAATATAGTGGCATGCATATCTCGCACGATGACAGGGTTTTCTTTTATGTAATAACCAAAATCATCTGTACTTCCATATGATATACCTCCCTTAATTCCTCCTCCGGCCATCCAAATTGTGTAGGCCTCTTTGTGATGATCACGTCCCGCATTATTTATTTTGGAACCCTGAAACATAGGAGTACGACCAAATTCAGCACCCCAAACAATCAACGTTTCATCAAGGAGGCCCCTCATTTTTAAATCTTTAATGAGAGCAGCTATTGGTTGATCAATTTCTTTGGCCTTATTCTTAATTCCTGATTCAATGCCTCCATGATGATCCCAACTTGAATTAAATAATTCAACAAATCTTACACCTTTTTCAACAAGTCTCCTTGCTTGTATACAGTGATTTGCAAATTTTCCATTCCCATACATATCTTTAATGGGCTGAGGCTCAGAAGCAATGTTCGTCAACTCAGGAACTGAGGACTGCATCTTAAAAGCAAGTTCATACTGCTCAATCCTAGTTCGAATTTCAGGGTCACCAGTACTCTCATATTCAATACTATTTAATTCATTAATAGCATCAATGACTCTTTTTCTTTTTGTGGCATCAACTCCCTTAGGGCTAGATAAGAAAAGAACAGGATCTCCACTACTCCTAAATTCAACACCTTGGTGAACACTAGGGAGAAACCCATTATTCCAAAGACTTGCACCTGCTCCGGGAACATTACCCGAAACCATGACAACATATGCAGGCAAATCGCTGGATTCAGATCCCAAACCATATGTAACCCATGACCCCAGACTTGGACGACCTATCCTATTTAGCCCTGAATGAAAAAACATCTGCGCAGGACCATGATTAAAGTCATCTGTTTTCATAGAACGTATGATGGCTATCTCACCACTTACAGATTTAATATGAGGAAGAACCTCGGAAATCTCTTGTCCTTCATTGAGTTTACTAAACTTAAATGGAGATGCCATCATCTTTGGGTGACCTCTAAGAAAAGCGAATCTTTTACCATCAATGAATTCATCGGGAGCGGGTTTTCCGTGGTACTCCTCAAGTTTAGGCTTAGGGTCAAAAAGATCTAATTGCGAAGGAGCCCCAACCATATGTAAAAAAATCACAGACTTTGCAGTTGGAGCAAAATGAGATAAACCAGAAGAATTCAGCTCCGAACCATTATTCCTACCCTCTGAAGCAAGAAGCGTGTTAAACGCTAATGAACCCACACCAAGATTCGTTGAGTCTCGCAAAAAAGCTCTTCTAGATATCAGGCGTTCTAATTGATCTATATCCATTTAAAGGTCCGTAGGACTACTTGGTAATTGTTTCATGAAGGTTTAGAATAGTTGTCGCAATTTCAAACCATGCGTTCTCAGAGGAACCATCTGTATCGAGAGAAATGAAAAATATTTTCTTTAATGCTTTCATTTCAGAATCTTTCGGAGACCTTGAAAGAGCCAACCTAAAAGCATAATTTAATTGCTGCGTCGTATTCATTTCGTGGGTCTCTTTAATAATCCTCTTTGAAAAAGCTTTAGCCATCTCCACAAAAACAGGATCATTTAAAAGAGTCAAAGCCTGCAAAGGAGTGTTACTTGATTCTCTCTTAACACTACAAGCCCCCCTTGTCGGAGCATCAAAATTGGCAAAGCTTGGATAATGCGCCGAACGGCGCCATATCGTATACACGCCCCTACGGTATAGGTCCTCACCATCTGAAGTATAGTAGTTGTTATCAACTTCTCCTATCACACGCCAAAAGTTATTGGGTTGCCTAGGGCGCACTGGCCTACCAAACATTTTCTTTGAAATAAGACCTGAAATAGTAAGCGCATTGTCTCTAATTAATTCAGCCGGCAAGCGATTTCGAGGACCCCTTGAATAAAATTCATTTAAAGGGTCTTTTTCCAAATTGTTAATGGTAACTTTAGAAGACTGTCTGTAAGTAGAAGAGAGAACAATCCTTCTAATAATTTTTTTCATCGACCAGTCATCAACAGACTGAAAAGTAACAGCCAACCAATCCAGAAGTTTTGGATGTGTAGGTTTGGTTCCATTAAAACCAAAGTCCTCAATTGAGGTTACTATCCCCCTCCCAAAAAGTTCAGCCCAAATCCTGTTTACCGCAACTCTTGCTGTCAGGGGGTTTTCTTCAGAAACTATCCATTTAGCTAAACCAAGCCTATTCCTTTGAAAATGTTTTGGAAATTCAAATAATCTGGAAGGGGTGTCAGCAATAACCATTTCTCCGGGATTAGTAAAATCTCCTCTTAGCAGCACTCGATTTTCACGTTCTTTCTCCCTTTCTTTCATAACCCTCGAGGTATAGCCAATTTGAAATTTACCCCCCTTCGCAAGATTTTTATTTTTAGTAATATTAGCCTTCAGCCCTGAAAGAATGTCTGCCGATTTACTTTTCTTTAAAAACACTTTATCAATGGCTAAAGCATCTTTGTAAGAAATATCAGATTTTCTTACTAATTTAACTTCCTTGGGATGTTTTTTATTTAAATCATTAAGCTGTTTATCAGAAATGTTATCGCAAAGCTCTTTGACTGTGGAAACGTACTTTTGTTCATCTACCGAAACTGCTTCTGAGGCACTTTTTCTTTTCATTAACTCTTCCTCAGATAAAGTTACCTTAATATCTGTTCCTGAATAATCCATGGAGGCGTCATTACCATTGGGCCTTCTCTTTCCTTCAATTGGTGTATTATTAAAAAAAGCAAACATGGAGTAATAATCTTTTATAGAAAATGGATCATGCTTGTGGTCATGACACTGAGCACACTCTAATGAAGTTCCTAACCATACCGTAGCCGTCGTATTAACTCGATCGACGACCTGTTTAACACGATCCTCCTCAGGATCAGTACCTGCTTCAAGATTCAAGGTTGGGCCACGATTAAACCCCGTGGCAATCTTCTGACTTTCAGAAGCATCAGTGAGCAAATCCCCAGCTAATTGTTCAATAGTAAATTGATCATATGGCATATCGGAATTAAGCGAACGAATCACCCAATCTCTGTAAGGCCAAACATTCCGAAATCCGTCCCTCTGATAACCATCCGAATCAGCGTATCGTGCTAGATCCAGCCAACTGATTGCCCATTTTTCACCAAACTGTTTAGAACTTAGAAGTTTATCAACAATCTCAGAATAATGCTCTTTGGACGGATCTAGTAAAAATGAATCGACCTGATCTATAGGAGGAGGAATTCCTATGAGATCAAGGTAAACTCTTCTTATTAATCTGTCTGAGGACTGGTCAATGCTAGGAGTAAGCCCTTCCTCCTCCATCTTAGATAAAATGAAGGAATCTATAGGATTAATAATCCATTCTGGATTTTGAACAATAGGCGATTTCTGAATCTTTGGTACTTTATAGGCCCAATGAGTTTCTTCTGCTGTCAAAGAACTGACAGATAAAAGTATAAAACACAAATGGCGCATTGTTCGACTAATCCATCATTCTTTAACCTTTAAGGTGCCAAACATAACTTGGCCATGACCCGGATAGGTACATACATAAACATAATCGCCACCTTTAGCCGGAACTTTCATGTATAATGTGTACTTTCTTCCCGGGGCAACTTGAGGGGTTGAGGCAATTACTTCAGGGATATCGGGAACGAAGTTTTGTTCAATAGCCTTCGGGCCAATAGTTAATGCTGAAGCGATCACCTTTTGTCTACTACCAGGAGCACAAACTGCTAGATTATGCATCAGTCCAGTTGGGTCATTATTCGTAAATTCGATACCAACCATTTCACCTGATTTCACTTCTAACGACTCTATATCGAACTTCATTTCCGGCTTAGCACCAACTTTGATAATTCTAGCATTTTCGAATCCTTCTGGGACGAGCCTTATTTGTTTTTTGCTAAGGGAATCCATCTCAGCACGAGTGTTTGCATCTTTTATTTTACTAAGTGATTCATTCCTAAAGTTATTAATAAACCCTTCAAAACTTGCTCCTCCTTTAAAGTTTCTGGACTTAGCAAACCAACTAAAGAACTGTTTTCTAAGACTTTGACTCCACCCGTTCTCAACATTTTTGATAGCATAAGCATACCATATCTGCTGCCTTTGTGGATTGTTTGCTTTTTGGTTTTGAAACGATCTACCGTACTGACCTGAGCGGCTTAATAAACCATCATCAAACTCAATCTCCTCGAGCCCAGCAGCTTCCTGACTCATCAATGGAATAGTCTTAGCTAGAACATCTTCAGCTTTCAAGTAGACCAACATTGCTACCAACTCTCTATTCATAGCATCAGTTGCTGCGGGATAGAGTGGAGAGATCGCTTCAGCAATTTCTCGAGCAGTCTCCTCGTCAGGCCCACCCATACGAATAAAGGTTAGCCCCATGACTCTGAGGGCATCTAGCTTTTGGGCCTCAGACATTTCTGAAACTTGAAGCATTGAAAGAGCATTTAGAATATCACCCTGTAAAGCTACATCACCTTGACGAGCTAACGCAAGAAGCGCTGAAAGCAGTGTTTGCGGATCTTCTTCTTCAAGGGCTTTTTCCTGCCACTCAACGACAGGTTGATGCTCTAATGCAACACGAGCAGAATATCTAATGAAACGATCCTGATGACCTAGATTGGGCCAAATCTTATCAATTGATCCTGGAACAGCCTTACCATGAAAAGCTGCCATAGACCTTCTAATTTCTCTTAATTTACTTTCAGAAGAAACTTTACTTTTAATGGCTGCAGTTGAATCACTTCCTGAATACTTAACACGATACAGGGCAGATTGAGTCCCTCTACCACCAACAGCAAAATACATATTACCATCTTTACCTATCACACCGTCTGTAACATTAAGAGGAACGCCTGTAACAAACTCCTCTTTTTCGGCACTATAAGATGCTCCGTCTTGGGTCATATGAATTGCGTAAATAGTTCCGTATGTCCAATCAAACGCATAGATTGCATCCTGATATTTAGCAGGAAATTTAGATCCTAAACCTGACATAACACCCGTCGGGCAACCCGGACCAATATCTAAAGTTGGTGGCAAA
>CEQX01095444.1_pt1 | contig 19802 bp, 14 predicted proteins | sample 356261 | NCBI WGS metagenome assembly CEQX01 (sample SAMEA2621076, study PRJEB7988) | marine metagenome | isolation source: saline water (ENVO:00002010), including | reverse complement strand
GACCCTGAACCAGTAACTGACCCTGAACCAGTACTCCCAGCATGTGATGCAGTTGTTCGAATCGCTCCAAGTGGATTGAAGTTCAGCCCGGCTGAAGTAACAATTACCGTTGGACAAACAGTCTGTTGGCAATGGGAAAACGAATCTATGGCTCACAACGTTCGACAAGTCGATGGTGATCAGTCAACAACCTACGCAGCGAATGGTGTAACATCTGGAACTGCAATGACAACCGTCGATTTCCGTTACACATTTGAGACGGATAGCACTACCTTCTACTATGCATGTGAGCCTCACTTGGCTGCAGCAATGTATGGTAAGGTAATTGTTGGCGACGGTGGAGTTGTTCCAACGCCGCCCGCTGCCGACAACACCGCAGATTCTGATGAAGAATCCGTTCCAGGGTTCTTGGTCGTAATGACGTCGATAGCACTTATCGGTGCAGCATTCGTCTCGTCACGCCGTAATGAGTAATGCTCTTGTGATTCTGATATTGTTGCCACCTTTGCTGTGATTCTCATTCAAAGGTGCGACATATCAAAGAACAAGGGTTGACTCCTATGAACGAACATCATGGGCGAATCACCACGAAAAACCCGCGATCTTGACCACCTAATGGAACAGAACTCTACCGAGTTGGACTTCCTCTCTGCATACGGGGGGGCCATGTCAGGGGGAGACGGCGCAGCGATCTTTGCTGCGTTGCGCCGCTTCCTCAAGGCTGGCAGGGTTGAAACCGATTTACGCAAGGGTGAAACATCCTTGAGCTTCGGTTTTGGTGAGGCATCAGTGAGTGATAATGGATGTGTCATTACATTCAGCGGTAAGAATTTACCGTTAGTAGAAAGTGATCTCCAGCAAACAGGTTTTGTTCAAGGAAGTATTTCCAAAAATCGTAGTTCTTGCACGGTGACAATGGTTGAATGGAGTATTGAGCAACGCCGCTTTATCGAGCGCCTTGTCGAATACCTCAATCACGGCGATTGATTGCAGCAGCAATCATTACACTTGCCCCAGCCAACAGCACGCTGAAGCCGGGAATAGATTCACTCTCTGTGCCAGTATCACATTTACCGTCCTTGTAATCTACACCGCCCCAACCTGAGTCTTGTTGAAAGTAACAAGAAGACCATGTTGTGTACCAATCACCGCTAGGGAAATTGGTATAGGTGTCATCACTGTAAATCGCTTTGACACGCCAGTTCACGTACGTGTGGTCTGATGGGGGTGTCAAAGAAACATATTGCATCTTATCGTCAATCGTTGCTTCCATCAATACCGGCGGGTCGCACACGCCGTTATTGGTACACACCTGTGTTGTAATTTCAAACGTTGTGCCGTTTTCATAGGCATCATCATCCATGACGAGGGATAATTCCCAAGTCTGGCCATCTGTAGAAGGAGTCGTTCGAGTTGCAACTGAGAAAGGAACGTCTTCATCAGAAGGCGATACGTCTTCACCCGCTGCGGCATCGCTGGCCGTTGCACTCATCGGCGTTATCATCAGTACTATGAACACTGAAAGAAGAGCATTGTATAGATTCATGCCATTGCTAATGCGTGGTCGTATTTAGGTGTAAGGTGTAGATTTTCAAATCACAATTCCATATCCCAGAGTTCGTCGCCAACCCAGTGAAGCGTTTTGATTCCTTTTCCTTTGGTCATTGAAACTAAATCTTCAGCATTCATGGTTGCCCATCCGATGGCAAGAGGTCGCTTGTGCGTCATGTCTCGAATCCATACAAGGTCTCCAACACCAATGCTCGCATCAGCTCCATGGACACCCGCAACCATGCAGTCTGCACCTTTCATCAAAAAGGGTATTGCGCCATGATCGACCTCAACCCATTTTGCAGCATCATCGTGTTCAAGAAAACCGCGAAGTGTGAGAAAAACAAAACGCACATTGTCGTCATTTTCAACCTCGATTGCCTTTGCAATTTTATCGACCAATACCATGGTCCAGGGGCCATATTCAGCCATTTCAAGAAAAGCGCCATCGACTTCAAGGTCGATACTCAGTGCTTTCTCGAGGTTATTGAGCAGTGGTGCAATTTTCTTACGACGTACTGGACGTCGTTTTTTCATGCTCCAATCCCGGCTCATACACTTACCAAGTCACTACACTTTTTGACGCTTGGCTAACCCTGTGGTTGATGAAGGTGAAACGCTTGGTGCGACCATGGCCCTGTGGTGTACGATTCGAACATTTGCTGAACATGCGGCAGAATTAGGTAATTCGCAACCTTCCGTTCCGGTATTTTTTGTTAAACCTAACAATTGTCTTCAGAGGACAGGACCTATTTTGGTATCAAGTCACTCAGGAGAAGTCCATCACGAAGTTGAATGTGTTATTCGATTGGATGAACATGCTCAACCCGAAGCGATTGCTGTGGGTTTAGATCTCACTGATCGTTTGACTCAAGGACAACTCCGTAGCGAGCAACTGCCTTGGACCAAGGGTAAATGTTTCAGAGGAAGCGCATATGTTGGTCCTTTTGTTCAGTGGGACGATTCGTTTGAATCTCTGGTCGATGAACATCTCCATTTGACAATCAACTTGTGGGTGAACGAGGTCCTCGTTCAATCTGCTCGCTTGAGCGAGATGACAATTTCTCCAGCAGCTCAAAGAAGTGAACTGCTTACTTGGGCACCGGTTTCTGCGGGGGATTACCTCTTCACCGGAACGCCTTCAGGCGTAGGCCAGTTGCATCCAGAAGATCACGTTTATGCAACTCTTGAATCGCATGATGGCACGGTCTTATCGTTTATTGACACGCGGTGCGATTAGGGTTGCTTTCTTATATGCCCTGTTGGTGGATTGGCTCTGCAAGGTGGCATCATAATGGCTCAATGGCATGGTATCTCTCGACGAAAACCCAGTGGCGGACGCAAAGTACAGGCTCGCAGCAAGCGTTCTACTGAAATCTCCTCTGAGAAGCAAATGGCTCTTGTTGGAGAACCAAAGCGTAAGATTTACCGCCGAACTGGTGGAAACACACTGGTTCGTGTGATGTCTGAAAATCGCGTTTCAATTAACAATCCTAAGAAGGGAACGACCACCATTGGAACCATTCACAACGTTATTGAGAATGAATCAGATCCAAACTATGTTCGACGAAATATCTTGGTAAAAGGTGCAGTCATTGAAACCGACCAAGGACGTGTTCGAGTAACCTCTCGACCTGGGAAGGATGGCGTAATCAACGGTGTACTTCTCGATTGAAGGCGTCGTAGGTTTCAAATCAATCACGCTCTTCGGAGTATCAGGTGTATGACATGGACCATAACCCCGACCGGATTTGTGTTTGGCCTGGTTACTTCAACACCCGTACTTCTCGAAGAAGTGGTCGAAGAGTTCCAAAAGATTCCTCAGTCATTAAACCAGACCTTGAAGGGTTATTCCTTGCCGCACGTAAGCTTGGATTGAAGAAAATCAAGCGTGAAGAAGGAGTATCTCATCCCGCCCGCCCGCACATGAAAGAGGGGCGGATGTGGGTTTCGAGAGGCGGTTCAAAGCAATCAGTGGGCGCTAATTCAAAGGAAGAACTCTTGCAACTCATCGGCGCCCAATGGCGACAAATGCAACGCGATCAAAAAGAAGCGTCTGCTCAAAGAATCGCACAAGGCCCTCAAACTGGCGACCGTAGAGCCCGATCTCAAAGAAAAAGCCGAAGTGAGGATTCATCATCGAAGAAACGTTCGAGTTTCAAGAAGCGTTCAAGTTTCAAGAAGCGCTGATTACAAGGGAACTTCATGGAGCCATCCAAAAACGTCTTCTTCAGTTTCATTTTGAATTCCTACCAGGTGATTGTATAATTTCTGTGTGACTGGGCCCGGTTCTTGTTCCCCATACGTCGCTTTAACTTCGCCCTTAGTAATAGAGCCAATGGGCGAGATAACAGCAGCAGTTCCGCAACAGAATGCTTCATCAGCACTCATTGCAAAGTCTGCAGAAACTTTTGTCTCAACGACTTCGTAACCATCGTGTCTTGCAAGTTGAATAATCGATTGACGCGTAATACCCGGTAGAATGGTGCCGGTAAGTTCTGGGGTGTAGAGGACATTGTCCTTCACACAGAAGAAATTCGCAGCCCCGACTTCTTCAATATACGTGTGCGTTTCAGCATCGAGGTAAATGACTTCGGCAAATCCAGCAGCTTTTGCTTTCTTACTTGGCATCATACCTGGCGCATAGTTTCCAATTGCTTTTACGCCTCCAGAACCTCCTGGAGCAGCACGATGATACTCTTCTGAGATGAGCAAATCAATCGCCGAAACACCGCCTTTGAAGTAAGGTCCAACGGGGGTGACGTAAACAAGGAATGTGTATTCTGGTGCAGGTGCGACTCCCAAAATTGGTCCTGAACCCATGAGCAATGGGCGCACATACATTGCGCCTTTTCCTGTTGGTGGTATCCATCGAAGGTTGGCTTGAACGCATTGTTCAACAGCATCGATGAAAATTGATTCTGGCACGGGCGGCATCTTTAATCGGTCAGCACCGCGTTGCATTCTGCGAGCATTTTCTTCTGGCCTGAAGAAGACAACTCGATCTTTTGAAGTTCGAAACGCCTTCATCCCTTCAAACAGTCCTTGTCCATAGTTGAGCACTCCGGCAGCAGGCGACATTTCCATCGGCCCATAGGGCCGTAATTCACCCGGCATCCATGGATCTGTTGAAGTTGTTTTCGTGAGATACATGGTATCGGTAGGCGTCAGCGAAAAAGTCAGGCTATCCCAGTCAACTTCTTCGGCCATCATATCACCTTCCATTTCGTTTCCTCCAATGCGATGAGGCTTTCAATCATTCCTCTCTCAAAAAATGAAGAACAAGTGACTTTTTGGAGTGTTGCCATCAGTATTCACACATACAATCGAAGGCAAGACCCTTAGAGCGGGTTTGTGTCCTTCATCATGAGGTGGGATGATGACATACGCGGGCGACATTGGCGTAGTCAGTGGTCGTTACCATTCTGTCGAGGCAAACAGGGAGTCAGGAACTCCAGAAAAAACAGTGTTGGAGATATTTGGTCGAAGTAAAACGGGTGAATCGGTTTGCCTTCTTGTTTCAGGACTCACTCCTTCATTCGAGATTACCCCGCTTACTGCTTGGACAGAGGAAATGGAAATCAGCGACTTCATTCGAGATCGAATCAAGGCGGTAGAAGAGATACCCGATGTTGTTGAAGTTACGGGTCCAGTCATCAAACTGACCGATTTAGGTAAGCGACCAGTATGGTCTGTTACCGCGCGACAACCGTTTCATGTACCGAATATTCGGAAAGTTTTAGCAAAGCAATCATGGCAAATTTATTCAGGGGATATTCCATTTTTTAATCGCTTTTTCCTTGACTATGATTTAGGTATGCATGTATCGGTCGAAGGTACCATCATCGACCGTCGAAATGAACCCAATAACAATTCTGAACGGACATACGCTGTGATTCAGGCAGGTGGTTCTGGTCGCTACGCTGTTGACCTCACTGTGGCTTGTGATATCTCTCAAGTACGTGAATGCCAGCCATTTCAAGTGCCTTTCAAGGTTTTCTCATTTGATTTAGAGACGAGTATTGAGCATGAAACGGTCTTGTGTGCGGCTGCTTGGATTGAGGACATGGGTACGGGTGTCCGTCAAGAGTATTCTTTCAAAGGAGAGGAATCCAGTATCATGGAGAATTTGACCTTGGTCGTTCGAAGTATGGATCCTGATATCATTACAGGTTACAACATCGATAATTTTGACTTACCGCGATTAAATGACCGAATGCAGGCGAATGCAAAAACCAAGGAATGGAGAAAAAAAGCTCAACTCTTTGGATGGGGGAGGGTAGAGCAAAGTGAATCTGAATCCAGGCGTACCCGTCATGGTTTATTCCCCAGACGTCAAGCAACGCGTGCTTGGAACCTTGCAGGTAGAAGTGTAGTTGATGCTTGGTGGCAAGCGCGTATGGCGCTACGCCCGCAACGCGAAACGCTTTCATTCATCAGTAGCCTTCTGTTTCCAGATGATGTCGAGAAGCACAAAATGGATGTTGACGCCTCAAAGATGGATTTAGAATGGGCGAATCGACCTGATGAAGTCATGGAATATTGTATTCGAGACGCAGCATTACCACTGGATATCCTCAACGCACTCCAGGTTATTCGACGAAAAGAAGCAGTCGCAGCAGTGGCTAAAGTTTCCTTCGACACAGCAGCCATCGGAAGTACCAGTCAACTGGTAGATTCACTTGTCATTCGCTTGGCAGATTCGGAGAATGTCGCCGTACCACTCACGGGTTCTGCTGAAGCCAAAGAGGGTCAAATCACGGGGGGGTATGTTCACGAGGTTGATGCAGGCCTTCATCCCTGGATTGCTGTTTTGGATTTCAAGAGCATGTATCCTTCAATTATGATCGGACAGAACATTTGTTACACTACTCGAATAGACCCTGCTCAACCAGACCAGCCTGCTGAAGATGAACCCGTCTACACCGCCCCGACAGGAGCTCGATTCCGCCACCAATCGGTTCGCAAGGGTCTTGTTCCTCGCCTACTTGAAGATTTGATGCAACAACGAGATGTTCACAAAAGTGCTCTTGCTGCTGCGAAAGAACAGGGTAATATGGCCGAACAATCTTTCCATGATTCGATGCAATATGCTGTAAAGATACTCATGAACACCTTCTACGGAGTATTTGCAAGTGGTTTTTACCGTTTCACACACCGAGACCTAGGTTCTTCGATTACTGCATGGGCTCGCCACAATATCAAAGCAATTATCGCTCAGTTGGAAGAAGAAGGTCACGGTGTTGTCTATTCAGATACCGACTCAATCTTCGTTCGTTCACCGGTGGATTCGGACGCCCCCTCTTCTCTGCGAGAAGAGGAACTACTCGCAGTTGAAAACGGAGACGATGAAGCAATTGAAAAGAAGCAAAAATGGGATTTTGCAAGGCAGTCGATGATTGATTTTGGGCTGGAAATCGCTCAACGTTACAGCCGAGATTCAGCAGTACTGGAATTTGAAAAAGGGCTTTCAGTTTTCTTCAGTCATGGTGCGAAAAAACGTTATGTTGGCCAAGTTGTTTGGCCGGCAGAAGAAATGTTGATACGAGGTTATGAAACTCAACGAACTGATTCGTTCAATTATCTCACAGATACGATGAAGCGTATGTTCCGCCACGCCTTAGCAGATGAAGGTGATGAACTCATCAAATACGCCTTAGCGAGAGTTCAGGCGGTAAAAAACGCACAAGTCGCTGCATCCGAACTCATTTTGGCGAAGTCATGCAAAGGACGCGTGGTTGGGGCTGGTGTTAAGTCCGTTGAAGATGTTGATTTCACGAAAGATTATGCGAATCCTGACAGTATGGCTCAGGTTCGCGTTGCAAAAGCGAGAATCGCCCTCGGACTCGGTTTCACTTCAGGGATGAAAGTCTCCTACATCGTTACCGATGCATCTCAACGACCGATGCGTGTCGAGCCATGGCTTGAAAATGAAGAGAACGGTGGTATTTCAATGTATGACGGTCAATTTTATGCTGAGAGATTGGCGGCTGCTCTGGGTAGAATTACGGAGGCATTTAATTGGACTGCAAAGGATTTGGTCTCTGGCAACAAGCAAACTTCACTGTTTTCCTTCTAATATGACGAAAAGGAAGGAAGGGCTTTTCATGAAGTGGCCTTCAAGTCACACTATGAAGTCGGCTTCTTTGCCAATTCTGCTCGCATCTTTGATGGTCTTTTCCAGTCTTGCTGGATGTGTTTTTGACGAAAGTGAAAACGGTTCAAATGGCGAAGTACTCTCCGTTTTCAATTATTCCCCCTCGTCAAATATTCGCACCGGTGACGTCATTGTTTTTGACGGTTCAAGTTCTACTCCGAGCAATGGTCTCACCTATCGGTGGGATTTTGATCAGGACGGTTCTATCGACGAAACAGGACGTTCTGCGGAGTGGCAATATGATACTGCGGGGACAAAAGTCATCGAACTCACCGTATCAGATGGTTCGAAATCTTCAACGCAAACCAAGGAATTAATCGTTGCAGAAGCCACAGCAGTTCCTCCAACTGCTGAAATTTCTCAATATGCAGACGATGAGGACTGCGCAAATGATGACCTTGATGAAAACACCCATATCGTTCTGTGGATTTGCGAGATGGATAAATCCATGACAGATCGAGACATCTCTGCGACTACAACAGTTACTTTGGACGCTACTCCTTCTGAAGCGGGCGATTCAAGCCAATACATCACGGAATGGAATTGGGACCTCGATTCTGGAACTGACAACGATAACGACGGTGATTCAGAAAACGATATCGATTACTCTGGTGAGACCATAGATTGGGCGAACGTTGCACCCGGCGAATATGAAATCAATCTCAATATTGTCAACAGTGCCGGTATGACCGATTCCGATTCTATCAAAGTCTACGTGAACTATGCAGGTCAGTGGACGGATTTTGAAATGGGTGGCAACACTTCTGGAAACGCCCAAACGCTTGATTTCGACATGAATATCGTTTATGACAAAGACAAAGGTAACACGATTCGAAAGGCCGTGGGCGAACTTACTTACCCCCAACAAGATGACGACTGTACCTCTCTTCCTGGAAGCTCGAACTGCAGAGCAAAACTCGATATTTACGCTTTCAATGAAGAAGATGAAGAAGCATCAAACAGTTCTGAAAGAACTCTCGACCAGCGAAGCGATGGTGAATGCGATGTAGATAACAACGATTGTGTTCATCTCACTCTAAGTTCCTACATGTTTACCGATACCGAATCAACGTATGGAGATGGGGATTGGGTTTTCCAAATTAGGAATGAAAAAGTCAACGATTTGAAGGTTGAATCCTTTGTTATTCTCTTACATTATCGATAAAGCCTCTTCAATTGAGGCGTATTACCACCCGTAGAACTGAGGAAGAACCATGCGCAGAACACGAATCGTAGCTACCATCGGCCCAGCATGTGATGACGAAACAACATTGCTGTCCTTACTTCAAGCGGGTGTTAATGTCTGTCGCCTCAACTATTCACATGGTGTTCCTGAAGACAAGACACCGTTGTATGAACGAATACGTTCATTGGAAGATGCGTTAGGAAGGCCGACTTGTATTCTTGCGGACCTTCCTGGACCTAAACTAAGGCTTGGACGATTTCCAGGGGTCATTGTCCTTGAGAGAGGCGCTTCAATCAATCTTCACTGCGGTCAAAATACGATGGAAAATGCAGATGTTGGAAATATCCCAGTCGAATATGAAGGATTATCCGCTGAGTTGAATGATGGAGATCCGGTTCTCATTGCGGACGGACTCATACGTCTCAGAGTGGTTCATTCACCTGGACAACCGAGTTCTGTTGTTGAATGCATTGTCGAAGATGGTGGAGTTTTGAGTGAACGAAAGGGTGTGAACGTACCGGGCACAATGGTCGATTTACCGGCAATTGGTCCAAACGACAAAGCAGCCCTCGCTCACGCCCTCAAAGCTGGAGCAGATTACATCGCAGTCAGTTATGTACGAACTGCAAAGGACCTCGAACCGGCTCAAAAAGCGGTGCGTGAAGCCGGTCTTCATGTCCCGTTGATTGCTAAGATAGAACATCCAGTCGCTCTTGAACACCTCGACGAAATTCTCGATTCAGCAGATGCAGTAATGGTGGCTCGAGGTGATTTGGGAGTTGAAATCCCTCTTGAAGACGTACCTGAAGCACAGCAACGAATAATCGATGGAGCGTTGACTCGTGGAAAGATAGTCATCGTCGCTACACAAATGCTCGAGTCGATGACTCTGCAACCTCGCCCAACTCGTGCAGAAGTGAGCGATGTTTCCGGTGCTATTCGTCATGGAGCAACAGCAGTTATGCTATCCGGTGAGACTGCATTGGGTAAATTCCCTCTCGCTGCAGTAGAAACGATGGCAAAGATTGCAGTTGCGAGCGAAAAAGGCCTGAATTCTTCCGACCAAAGGCCGAGTGGCCTTGCACGATTTGTCTCGACACGTTCAGTTGCGCATGCTGGGGTAGAACTGGCCAAAATTTCGAAAGCCAAACGGATTGTGGTCGCAACTCAACACGGTAACGCCGCTCGTCTCGTTGCCGGCTATTGTCCACGAATCCCCGTAACCGCCGTTACAAACCGTATTCGGGCTATGCGCCGCTTACAACTTCTTCCTGGTGTAGAGGGGCTTATGGTTGAAGAATTTGAACGCGGTTCTCAAACGATGCAAGCCTCACTCCACTCACTCATTGAGGCCGGCTCAATTGGCGTTGGCGATCGAATCGTAGCAATCTCCGGTAGTCCAAAAGCAATCTCAGGTGCGACCAGCACGATTCGACTCTTCAAAATCGCAGAGGATGGCTCGATTCATGGTGCAGAATGATTCTTTGTCCAAAACTTTCGAATATTCTTGAAATCAACCACGAAAACAGGCAATAGCGCCGTTATTTTCTTGAATTGGTTATGGTTTGGCGCGTCGCGTTGTTCAAATAGGGGTGGTTGTTCGGAGGACTCGCTAAGGAGTAATTACCATGGGAAGTCAATGGGAAGATAAGAGCAAGCCTCACCTAAATATCGTGTTCATCGGACACGTCGATCACGGAAAGTCAACAACTGTCGGACGTCTACTATTAGATTCAGGACACATTGAAGGCCACGTTATCGAAAAGAACGAAAAACTCGCTGCTGAATCCGGTAAGGCCGGTTTCGGACTTGCGTACGTCATGGACGGACTCAAGGAAGAGCGCGAACGTGGTATTACCATTGACGTTGCTCACAAAGAGTTCTTCACTCCAAACTACTACTGGACCGTCATTGATGCTCCAGGTCACCGAGACTTCGTTAAGAACATGATTACTGGTGCTTCACAAGCTGACGCAGCAGTTCTTCTCTGTGCTGCTAACGACGGTGTTAACGCCCAAACCAAGGAACACGCTTTCCTTGCAAAGGTGCTTGGTGTTAAGCAACTTATCGTTCACGTCAACAAGATGGATATTTCCGGTGTTGACTGGTCAGAAGACAAGTACAAGGCTGCCTGCGCTGAAGTTGGCACCCTCCTCAAGATGGCTGGATTCAAGCCGGACGACATCCCAATGATTCCTGCATCATCATTGAACGGCGACAACGTCTTCAACAAGTCGGACAACTGTTCTTGGTATAACGGTCCTACCCTTTTCGAAGCTATCGACAACATTTCGATGCCAGAAAAGCCAATTAACAAGCCTCTTCGCTTGCCGATTCAAGACGTTTACAAGATTTCTGGAATTGGAACAGTGCCTGTCGGAAAGATCGAAACTGGAACTTTGAATGTTGGTAAGACAGTTGTCTTTAATCCATCACAGAAGTCCGCTGAAGTCAAGTCGATTGAAATGCACCACACCATGGTCCCTAAGGCAGAGCCTGGAGACAACGTTGGTTTCAACGTCCGTGGTCTTGCACAAGTCGACATCCGCCGTGGTGACGTTGCTGGATACGCTGACAACGAACCTATGTTCGTTCGACACGACGAAACATTCGTTGGACAAATCCAACTGATGGATATTCCAAAGGCAGTTTCCGTTGGATACACACCTGTTTTCCACGCACACACCGCTCAAGTTGCAGTTCGATTCCTCGAACTTCTTGAAAAGACCAACAAATCTGGTAAGGAAGCAAACCCATCTTTCCTCAAGACTGGTGACGCTTGTCTCATCCGTTTCCAACCAAACAAGCCAATGGCAATTGAGCAAATGGACACGTTCCCTGAACTCTCTCGCTTCGCTATCCGTGACATGGGTAAGACCGTCGCAGCTGGTGTTTGTTTGAAGATTGACAAGAAGTGATTTCACTCTTAGAATCTGAAGGAATCGGAAGGAATCACTATGGCAGCAGTAACGATTATCAAACTCACAGGTCAAAACCATCGTGATATTGATACCGTTGCAAGCCAGATTAAAACCATTTGTGACACCGGTGGAATCGCTCTACGTGGGCCAATTCCATTGCCAACACGCCGTTTGGTTGTTCCTGTCCGAAAAGCACCAGATGGTGAAGGCGTAGAAACATACGATCATTGGGAACTCCGCGTTCACAAGCGTTTGCTCGAGATGGACATTACCTCTGGAAAGGGCGAGACAGCTCTTCGACAAGTAACCCGTATTCAAATTCCTGATACGGTAAGCATTGAACTTTCAATGCGCTCTGTCAACTGATTCGATACCGAATCGAGAGTTCTCTGACGTCTTTTTTGTCTTAAAGTGCAGCAGCTTCTGCAACACCAGAGTCAATCAACCAACTTGCAGTTTCTGAGTCTACAAAGTGAATGTCACCCTCTTCGAGCGTGAGCTCTTCCCCATTTTTCGTTGCTATTGGTTCCGGACTGGCCATGAGTACTCGAATTCGTTCAAGCTCTCCTGACTCTAATTGCTTCGATTCTTGCTTCATTTCAACTTCAACTTTTTCATCTAAGTCGAACATCTCAATGGTTGAATGCGATTTTTTAGAAGGGGCTAATTCGAGCGCAGCGGCGTGTTTTTGTTGATCGGTTGGGGACGAGGTTTTCTCGGCCGGTATTTCAACACTTTTCGGGACAATGTCTTCCAAGTCAGCGTGAATATATTCGTCCAAGTCGGGCCATTCCTCTTCAATGAAACGTTCCTCATCATCTGCAGTTTCTTGCAGAGCTTCCAGAGGTGGTTCCCTGTCTTCGAAAGCAAGATCTGGTGGAGCAGAACCGGTAAGATTTGAATCGACAAAGGAATCGAGTTGAACCGTCCCAGGTGCATGGCGGGTTTGGCCTTGTATGGTTTCACCAGCAATTCCATTCTGCATCGAGGTCCAATCAACTTCCATCTTGAATCGGTCAATTTGCACTTGCATCATGTGATATATTGCCTTCTCAGCGGGGTCGTGTCGTTGCCAATCGAGAGCGGGCAAATCTTGGTTTGTTCCTGATTGCGTTGAGGTACGAAGGGATTGTGACGAGACGTGTTGCATCATTGCTACCAATCGCTTTCGTGCTAATTCAGAAGCAATGAGCCGAATATTTGCTTGACGCTTTTGCAAATTCTGGAGGCGCATTCCAGTCATGCCTTTCATCAACATACCCTGAATTTCTGTGTCTAAACTCTTCAATAATTGATGAACCATTGCCCAGAAGTCTTGTCGTGGGAGCGGTACGGGAACATGACGATTTATTTGCAATCTGTGAGTTGCAAATAACTGCTCTTCAACCTCCCGAGACTGAGCACTGTCCAGGTCTCCGAGGTTCGACATCGTTCACTCCTATGGCCGACATACTTTGAACCCTTCACAGGTGTTTTGTCAAACATCTCGCGCGCTGGTTGATAATTGATGGCTCACCTCGCAAAGCGAGGTGTTTCTCTGATACTGGAAAATCCGCGTTCGAGACGAGGCGTTTTGGGGTCGTCGCGTGTTGCACTTCTCTTGGTATTTTTGATGCTGAGTAGCACGTTGAGTGTTGCGGGTGACACAGCATTTTCTTCTTCACTTTTACCTGAAGCGGAACAAGATACAACCGGAGATTTATTTTTCCACCCGCCCGTTAATCAGTCGAGCGTTAACTCCAGTCTTTCTTCAGCTATTGTCGTTCCTTCCAATCAAACCTTTTTGGGGGGAACCTTGGATATCGAGCCACTTTGGAATATCTCTTCCGGTAATGGCAGCCAGTTTGGAGTGGCCTCGACACATCAATGGAATGGTACACATTACAATACCAACGGAATTGGGCATGGTGGAAAATTAACTTTAGCGACAAATTCCTCGCTCGGCTCTATTACGAATTTTGAATCCTCTGTTGTTGTCGCTCCTGGGTGGATGGGTACCGGCCATGACCACGAAGTTTGGTCTATTCAACGACCGAGCATCACTCCATTCTCATCTTCATCAGGTATGCAGGTTCCATCGAACGGTTCAAATTCTGTCGGCTTTTTAGCGACTCAAGCATTGGGCGATCTCGGGCCCCACATGGACGGATGTTTGCGTTCTCCAGCAGTTGAAACGCCTGTTTTTGTGAAGAACTTCACCCTGACTTTCGAGCATTGGACTGCTCTCAATGAGGATGATGCTGCATGGATAGAAATCCGTCATACGAATGGAACATGGGGCTTGCTTTCACCAATTGGCGGTTACTCATCAACATCTCAATTGAACCTTACTCCTTCGACGGTTTGGAACGGTGAAGACAGCAACTGGACAACCTCTCAATTTCAGCTCGACCAGCATGTTACCGATATGCAAGATACTGTTCAGTTTCGCCTTTGCTTTCAAACAAGTGCAAGTTTAGGTGCTCGGGGTGGATGGTTTATTGACGAGTTCAAGGTCAACAACCAAGGCGATGCACCGCGCTCTTGGTTTCACGGGAACATGTCAGGAGATTACGCTCCAAATGCTTACGGTGATTTGGTATTCCCACTTGATCTATCTAATTTCACTGGACAAAATGTCGAATTAGAAATTTGGGTGAACTGGGACATTCAAGGTGGAGCAAGCGATTATCTCACAGCATGGCTATCACTCGACAACGGTTCGACCTATTCACCAATCTCGACGTATCCAGGACATCCATCTATGGGTGCAGTATGCAACGGTGTATGGTTCAACGGTGGTGATTCAATGGGTGAATGGTGCCCTGTCCATTATTCACTTCCATGGACGAATACCGCACCACTTAATGCAAGTCATGCACTCCTACGATTCAATGTAGAAACAAATGCTCAGATTAACTACGGTGGTGTTACATCATCGAGTTGGGAAGGTATCCTTCTTGACGATTTGAGTATTTGGACAGAAAGGGGAACTCCAAATGAGGTTGTCCATCGTTTGAACAACTTTACGAATCAACCTACGGGGGTCAATGGTTCAGCCGATGGTTGGTTGGAAACTCCTGCAGGCCCTAACGAATGGCAATGGCTTTCTCAGTTGGGCCACAATGTACAACAAACGACTAAATTTGACTTTGATTCTGGAAACGAGTTACCTGCAGGTTGGTCGCTATGGGCTCAATCAAATCGCCGCTGGGAAGTTGGCCCAACCAGTAACTCCTCTGGCTTTGGTCCTGGAGTGTGGCATTCAGGATTGAATGGTGCTGGAATCTATCTTGACGATGAATACAGAAGTGACATGTGGACAGACCTTTACTCGCCGGAATATTTCATTCCTGAAAATGCAACATCAAGATTGACATTCAGAAGTTGGGTTTGTACTGAAGCAAATTGGGACGGAGGGACGGTCTCTCTTTCCACCGATGGTGGCGAGTCGTGGTGGTTTATTCCACCGACTCTCGGAAGCTTCCATGATCAGCTGTCGACGGTGAACAGTTTCTCTCCATTTCATAATCAAGGAATCTTTGACGGTTCGCGTGTTGTAGGCGGGTGTCACAATGTACAACGGGGCTTTGATCTGAAGGAATATGATTTATCCAACCTCACTGGTCAGAATGTACGCGCCAAATTCAGTTTCTTTTCCGACCAGTTAGTCGAATTAGATGGCTGGTATATCGATGATGCAGGTATTGAAATTGATGTTTATGAACCGACGGGTAATTGGATTTCTGAAGTGTTGACGCCCGACCCAAACTTTGGTTGGGGTCAATTAGATGGTTTTGTTTACGAACCCGAAAACACGACAGTGCGCTTTGATGTTCTCGATGGTAACGGAACACCAATCCTTGGATATCAAAACAGAACCTTGCCGATTGATTTGCCGTTTGCCATTCAAGAATTCCCGCACTTGCAAATCCGTTCCCATTTAACGAGTACAGACCGTTTACTTACCCCGCATATCGAACGCTTGTCGATTGGTTCAATGACGTTCTTTGATGCTTACCATCTCACCCATCTTGGAAATTACGACGGGTCGAATCTCCAAGACCTTCGAATAAATTCTGATCATGGAATCGTGTCTTCAGCAACCACGAATCTTGCTTCACTTTTATGGACTACAAATGCTGTTTGTCCATTCCAAAAAGCAGAATTTCAAATGATAGGAGGAAATATTTCGACTTCACATAGTCAATATAATGTTATTTCAAGTCAATGGAATGATGAATATAAGCCGACATTGACACAAACCATCGAGCGACAGGGAAGACCTCAACTCTCGACTGATTTTTCATTGACGTGGTTTCCATCCGATGTAATGACTGGCTTCACATTTGAACCAGTCTGTGCTACTGCCCCAGTGGAACCTGAAATTTACTTAGGATTGGAAAAAACACAAATATTCGCATGGCCGGAATCAAATGCGAGTCATGATTTTGGTATGAATCGTCATTTTTTCAGCCTTGAAACCTTAGCATCTCAATCGGTATATGGTCTACAATCTCTTCATTTCAACTCATCAGGTGGCTCTTCAATTGCCAACCTTACAGTGCTCATGGCGCGTGATGAGCAAAGCGGTGCCAGTCAGTCATTCTACGATCTTAGCTTCTTAATCAGCGCTCAGACAGATGGGGCAACTGCTTGGATACGTAGTGCTCCATTCGGTCAGGCAGAGGAGTTCGCACCAGTCCTTAGCACACAATATCAACGAATTCAAACGACGGGCTCTTGCGTACATCAATCACAGATATCACCTCATCTCGATATATGTAAAGTACAGTTGCAGTTCAACGGAAATTTCACTGCTTCATTCCATCAATTACAATTTATCCCCCACCACCAAACAGTTTCCAGTCTGCTTACGCATCAAACACTGAACACACTTCTCGCAAATGCATTTAATCACTCTCAATCATCTGTTCTTGATATCCCACTTCATGTGTATACCGCACAGGGTTCGGTGATGGTGAATTTGAGCTATTCTACGCAAACGAAACTCGTGGATAGAATTCTACCGCCTCTTCACACGCGTTGGCTCCCCAAGCAGACGGTTGTCTTCGAAACCCAACATTGGAGAGGTGATGCTCACTCATTACAATGGGATGCTCCAGATTTTTCATCAATACTCTTCACTCTTTCTTCCTCGGATTCATACGATGGGCGTTTCGTTGAAGTCGAGGCCTACAGTCTTGATTCGACACCTCAATTCCGGCAACTTTCGGGGGTTGGTCTTGCTTCACTGGTCGAAAATCAGTCATCTGTTCAGTGTTCGATGAATACATGTTCGGCTACCTGGTCTTTTACCAGCCATTGGCTCATGGACGACGTAGATGACTTACACATTCTCGCCAAGGGAACGGATACAGATGACTTTTCTACAGGACCTTCTCACTTTTATCGACAAACATTTTTCAATGAAATCGAAAATGATTTGGAAGTTGTCGATTTCAATGTCATTGATGATCAAAATCGAGTTTTAAGTGATTGGTCGAACCCTCAATGGCCGTTTCATTTGAATGCAAGTCAAAGTATGGAAGCGACAGGGAAAGTACGATTTGAAGGTATCTTAGATGCCTACGTCGGCCTCGGAGACGCGCAAGTCCGTATCGATGCTACTGCCGTGCCTCCAGTCAATCTTTCCGGTGGGCCAGATCAATGGCCCAACCAACCGGTCGATTGGAGCACGTCATGGTATACAGAAGTCGATTCAAATGGAGCCTTCACAGTCACGCTTCTTGCTCCAAGTGAGGCCGCTTTACTGCCCAGTAATACACGCCTTCTCCTTTCACCTCACATTGAACGTTCAGGGCCGTCCTCGGAAAATACATCGACCAGCCTCGACCAAACCAGTTCATCGCAAAATATTCCGTTCTTATTCGATAAAATTCAGCCATCTACTGCGTCTCTTCTTATTTTGGATTCAGGTGGCTATGCTCCAGCAGATGGCCATATTTGGACGGCTCAGCAAGATGTCGCCTTACGCCTCATGCTTCAAGACCCTGAAGGACTTTCAAATTCAATCGAGTTTTACTACTGGCTTGAAGCACGTCATGATCTCAATGGAAACGGAGAAATGGAGTTGGACGAATATATGAGCCAGACGGTCACCTTCAATTCGGGTTTGACCGTAGCGGAGATCGACCTTCCTCTGCTTTCTTGGCAAGATATTCTACCTGCTGGGCGCTCATCAGGTGAAGCGAGCGTTTTCGTAGATGGATTCGATTTAGCGGGTAATGCTCTTGTTGGTGGCGGAGGTGCCGGCGCTGACGATGACCTCGCAACTTTTCAAATCCAACAACGCTTCGACACACTTATTGATACAGAATCGCTCACCTTTGATTTGTATGAATCATCTCTTCTTATTGGGCATGAACATCACTTTGGTTTTACTCTCACCGATGGAAATGGACTTGAATCCCTTGATTTCATTGAACTTGCACTGATTAGTCGAGAACGAACCGATGAGTGTACCTTCAGTTACGAACCACGTTTTGAGCAAGTTATTTGGGATGAAAACTGCTTTGAGCATTCACCCACTGTACAGGTTTTGAAAACGCCCCTTCAGGCAGAATGGCAGATTGTCTTCAGCTTTAGAATCGCGTGGGATGTTGCCAATGCTTCGAATCTGTCAGGAACGCCATCCTTGAAAGTATACGATGAAGGCCAAAACCTTGGTCTTGGGCTCTCGAGACTCACTGTTTTTGATTGGACGCTTTCCAGTAAAATATCTCTTGGCCCACCCGAGATATCTGATCAAACTCAACCCTATGGAGTGGTCTTAGGCAATGAGGTGTGGGTTCATTCCGACGATATCTTGCAGCTTCAAACCCAAATTTACCATACCAATACATCGATTTCAGCCCAAATGCTTCCTGCTTCAGTCTACTTGCAAGTCTTCCTTACCGACGGGGAGCGTTCAGTTGAACACAACCTAAGTTTTTCAGAAAATGGCACCCTTTCTGCTATGATTCATTTGAATGCTTCAATCCTCAAGCATCGTCAGGCGACAATGGAAATCGGCGTTGTGGGTCTTCCAGATTTATCTTCTGTTTATGTTTTTGATATTACATTCGATACAGACGGACCCCTGCTCTCCATTCCACCAGGTATTCTTTCGGTAGTCGAATCCGATGCATTAGAGGAACAGGAAATTACGGTCATCACCAGTGATGAGGTCGGTATGAATCTCTCCTCTCTCAAGATGCATTGGTATTTCACTCGCGCAGGAATTGAAATTGACGAGTCAGCTGGTTCTGCATCCATCGAATATCTCAACGGTTCTGGTCCCACATACACCTTTTCTTCAATTGTTAATCTTCAACCCGCAAACCAATCTCTATTGCTGAAAAATGATCGCCTTGTCGTTTGGTTTAGTGGTCTTGACATGTCAGGAAGAATGTTATCGGGCACTGGAACTGAAACATCGCCATTGACACCTAAATTCGAATGGATTGCCTTTGAACCGCAATTTGAAGATATCATTGTTACACCGAGACAACCTCAACTTGGTGAAGAGTTTTCCTTGTTTGTTCGAGTATCAAATATTGGAGTCCTTTCAGGCAACATCACGGTAGAATGTCATGATGACCTTGGGCGTCTTCTTGCTACTAATTCAAGTCAAATCGAAGGCGGTTCATGGGTTGACTTCGAGTGGCAGGTTGAGGCATGGAAAACAGGTCGTCTCGGAATGACTGTTAAGATTGTCAACTACACGGGTGACGTACCTGTTTTGGTCGCTGACGTCCAAAGTACTGAGGAGCAAAAAGGTCAGTTGACCACTACACTTGGCTTTGCTGGCCTCATTTTCCTTCTTTCAGGCGGCATTTTAATCGCTTCAATTCTTCGCAAACGTGAGAAAAAGAATCAATTTGTAGAAGATAAAATCCATTTTACTCGAGACCAATCCATTCAACCACCTCCTCGTCCAAAAGATTTGGTCGATTTAACACAAGAGGAATAGTCAAAAACAGAGGGTTCTACGCACAACAAGAAG
>CEQX01130283.1_pt1 | contig 19813 bp, 21 predicted proteins | sample 356261 | NCBI WGS metagenome assembly CEQX01 (sample SAMEA2621076, study PRJEB7988) | marine metagenome | isolation source: saline water (ENVO:00002010), including | reverse complement strand
ACAGTTTTGCAACTCAAAACCTTGTGTAAAGAGAGAGGTCTTCGAGTATCTGGCAATAAATCAGAAGTCATCATCCGACTGATGGAGAACGACGAAGTTGGACTCCCACCTGCACAATCCCAGATTCAATCTCCAGCCTTCCCTCAACATGTCCCTGGCGCATACCCTCAACAACAAATGATCTATGTTAAGAAAGAAAGCGAACTTGCCAGCGGAATTGGAATTTGTATTATTCTCTATGCAATATTCCGCTTGTTCTGGGCAGTCATATTCTCTGTAGGAGGAATGGGGGGGTTAGGGTGGGTTCTCTCCCCTCTTGCTTTCATACTTGGTCTCGGATTTTTATTCGGGGGAGCAATGACCTACTCTGGATATCGAAATGGAATTAATTTCACGCTTGGAGTTCTCGCAATTTCTGGATTATTGAGTATCATTTTTCACGGCGACCAAGTTAATCCTGTTTCGGTTGCGTGGGGTGATGGCATGGTTCTCACCTCTATTATGTGTTCAATCTCATGTATGGTCATTGTAGCACTTCCGCTGATGATATCTCCAACACTGAAAAGTGGATGGCCTGAACCGATTGAAAGAATCCTTGGTTCAAACAGTGATTCCAGCGGAAAGAGAACTGTAAGTTGCAGTTCATGTGAAGCTGAATTACAAGTTCCAATTGACTATGAAGGACAAATTGAATGTCCAACGTGCAAAGCAGTCATGCGTGTGTAATCAGTCATCTTGTGCAGGTGCTTGCCCTTCTTCCATACCTACAATCTCGTAGTTTGACGGGAATAAAGCGATGAGTACACCCAGGATGAGTGATGCAAGACCCCAGCCGAACATTTGACGTACAAACAGCATCTCAAGGGCGATGACAACTAAAATCATTCCACCGATGTTTGAGGTCCAAACAAGCGTCTTGAATGTTGAGAGAGAGACTCCAGGTGTTCCTTCTTTCCGATACGGTCCAAACTCGCCACCAAATCGTTGAGCAGTGTCTTGTTTATCTTTTTTGGACATATCCTCACCTCAACGATCAATCATCGAAATTGCATCGGTTGGGCATGCGAGAACACACAAACGACATCCAGTGCAGTCTGCACGCAAAATCTTCGCCTTTTGGTTCGATTCAACTTTGATAAGAGGGCTGGCCATAGGTACCTTGTACACTTCGATTGCCATATCATCACAGACGATGGTGCACTGGTCACAACCGATGCATGAACGCTCTTCAACAAATGCGACTGCAGATTCACCGCCTTTGATAGATGCACGCTGTTCTCCGCGAAGTCGATTGAGAGAGGTACGGATGCGCACAGCCTCCTTCTCACGACGTTTGCGCAACTCCTCGGAGGTGGTCATGCATGTACTCCCAATCGGTCCTTCCCTTCAAACTTGACGACTGCCATGTTTACCAACAGGTCGCCTAAGCAGTAAAAGGAACCAACAAGCAAGGGCGGATTCCATGCAGTGAGACCAGTCCAGGGAACCTCACTTGCCCATGTCCAGTTGGTAAGATAAGTCCCCCACAATTCCATCGCCAAAGCAGCCCACGCCATCGCTGAATACAAACGTGGTTGAGGGCCCCACTTTGTAAAAGCAAGAACGAGAATTAGGAGGAATACAGCTGATGTATCTCCACCGGTCCATGCTCCATAAAGAACGAGAGGTACGAAAGGAATCAGCAACGGCATTGCCCACGATTGTTTCATTTTCTCAGCAGCCATTCGTCCAAGATCAAACAGGAAATAATGACCTGCGGGGACGAACAGTGGCATCAAGCCACGTTGATACTCATAAATCAACCAAACTTCGCTGAAAAAAAGTTCCATAGGTGTTGCGATGGCAACCACAGTCAACATCTCTATACGCTGTTTTCTCGAACCGTTGCGAAAAAGCCATGCAAAAAGTCCCCAACACCAGACATTCACCGGTAATTCAGCATAGTGGTCGGAAATCAAGCCGTTGCATGCAGTTGCTGAAAACCACAAACCGAGAGCAATGGTAAGAATGTAGACCCATGCTCGGTGCATGTACATACGAGGAGGTTCTGTTTTTAGAGAGAACAGGTATCACTTGTTGCCATAAGAGAGTAATTCCTTACCCATTGCAAGCATAGAGAGTTCAGCGACCAATGCATGCCAACTGTGTGCATGTTCACCATATTGACCTCCGGATTGTGAAAAGGATTCGAATTGTGCGCTTGGTGAATTGAGATTTTCGATATCAGACTTTTTCGAATTAATTCTATAGAACCATGAACTTGCCTGGCCATCAACCAAATAAACAACCGGCTCTACTGGAGCACCTTGCTCATTTTTCAGAGCGGTAGGGATTCCCTCTTGGACAAGGAAATTTTCGACATCGACGCCGCCTTTCGAATACATGAGTTTCTTCATTTTCCGATTCGATAATTCAAGCAACTGTTCACCATCAGTCACGGTCATAATGCCAAGGCCGTATGTACCTCGATCGTTTTTGATGAAGACCACAGGTTCACGTTCAATACCAAGCAATGAGTATTTGCTGCGTAGACGGTCAAGGAACTGATTCACTTCAGCAGCCAATTCAATGCGGCATGCTTCTTTATCCAAACACTTGTCCTTCGACACGAACCATTCCGTCATCAAATGCCAAGAATCAATTCCCAACAGTTCTGCCATTTCGTCAACATAACCTTGCAGCGCTTCGTAGTGTTGGGATTTCCTACGACGATGCCATCCCATAGAGGGTGGAGGTGAGACTATTTGTCCGCCAAGACCTTCGACAATCCCTTCAGTCAAGTCGTTGTTCAGGAGAATCAGGTCTGGAGTTTGACCTCCAATTAGCATGACATCTTTACCATCGACTTCAATTTGAGAAACAGCATCAAGTTTCAACGGACCAGATATTCCGTTTAAGTGTCCCAAATCGTCAAAGTCGACAGAACCTACAGTGCAGCGGAAACCCGTAATTTCGAGCAAATCTTTGAGTGCGATAAGATTCTCAACATATCCGGTATTTCGGGTGTGCGATTCAGGATAGAGATGGACCCACTTGCAATTCGGGAACTCTCGTTGAATGTGAGTCTTGAGGAGTTCAGCAGTCGCCGGCTTCTCTTCTTCACCGATGTTGTTGAAACCTGCAGGAAAGTGATTCGCATCAACAACGCCAACTTTCCAGCCAGCGTCACGTATGTCGACGCTGCCGTAAATTGGAATTGGAACTTGCTTTCTTTTCTCAGACATCCATGCAATAATTTCAGAGCGTTTGCTCTCAAGTAAGGCAGCATGGTCATCTATGAATGTCACTCCATCACCTCATTGAGTAAATCAAATGCTGAACTGCTTGGTTTTTTACATCCTCGGTCAAGAATGTGTACTGCCTCAAATAATCCCAGTCCCAGTGCTATTTCAGGCTGTGTTTTCAAAGCACCTGAGAAGTGTGGATATCGCTCGACCAAAGCATCAGCTTGAGGTTTAAACTCGGCCAAAAGACGGTCGATAAGTCGTGGTGAAGTCGCTCGACCTGCGGGTAATTTAGGGCGTCTTACGATATGATTTGGTAATGCAGTCAATGATGATGCAGCGCGCAATGCTGCTTTTTCTTCCCCGTGTGGAGGTAAGCGCCAGTGCATCGGTAATCGATGGCTTGCCTGTCGGTGAGATGAAGAAAGAAAAGGCACACGGACTTCAAGTGAGTGCGCCATTGAATGGCGGTCAACTAGGCGTAATTGGAAATTTGAGAGTTGACCGTGGTCGAGTTCAAACTGCAAAAATTGCTCGAGAGAAGAGGTGTGTGAATCGCCTGAATGGTTTTCTAAATACCAAAAATCATTGACTGGAAGTTTTTTATTTTCAATTTGCCGAGCAAAGGGATGCGACATAGATGCGAGACGTGAATTGATGGTCTCTCCATGTTGCTTCAGGTCTCGATACCGTGGATATCCTGCATGCAATTCATCAGCACCCTGTCCGCACAAACCAACCGTTACATGTTGAGACATCTTTTGAAACAATGGTTGGAAAAACAACACTGTGACATCGAGGTCTTCCCCATGCCACGACAAATCGGGAAGCGTTGAGTCGAAAGAATCCGATTCCAGAATGTGTTGGTGGTGAACCAGATCGAAACTTGAAGTAACTTCCTCAGCAGCAATCCAATCTGGATTATCCTCGCTTTCTGCAACCGTCCAACACGCAGGAACAGGTTGTTGGGCTCGCTCAGCTGCTTCATGAGCAACGGCAGCAACAAGCGAAGAATCAAGGCCGCCTGACAGGACGATGCCAACAGGAACATCGGACATCAACCGTTCAGAGACACCTTCAACAAAGGTTTCCAAGAGGTGTTTTGCATCACTTTTTGGATTCCAATCCCTCGATGGTTGAATCGTCTGTTTCTCAACAGTTGCTCTGTCGAAGAGATAGGCCTTTCCGTTTGAGTCAATTTTCCATACTTCAACAGTACCTGGTCGAATTTGAACGACATCTTTGAGCAGAGTTGTCCCGTCAAGTGGGTATTCCCATGCAAGGCGTGCAACAAGTGCCTGCTCATCGAGTTGCGGTATATGGCCTTCGTGTGCCCTTAATGCCTTACTTTCGCTGGCAAAAAGAAGGGAATCGCCTACGGATGTTCGAACAAGAGGTTTGATGCCCATTGGATCACGAGCTAAGAGCAATTCTTGTGCCTGTGCATCCCAAAGAGCAAAAGCATACATTCCATTCAGTTGAGAAATCCATTTCGCATGTTGCAGAGCGGTCAAAGGAGCGGAAGAACGCGACTGCGCAGATTTGTGTAATGCCAAGATGACCTCAGAATCACCCTGAGTTCTCCAAGCATACGCTGGATTCTTTGAACGTATTTCGGAGTAATTGTAAATCTCTCCATTGGCAATCAAGACTTCTCCATTTGACCCCTTAAGTGGCTGATTGCTACCGGACAAATCGACAATTGCCAAACGGGTGTGGCCGAGCGAAATATGCTCGTCAGACCATACAGCATTCCCATCGGGACCTCGGTGGTGAAGGAGTGTATTCATTCTCTGAACAACAGCAGGGTCGGGTTCTCCGAACATCCCACCTATGCCACACATGAACTGACGAAGAGTCAAACCTTCTTCAAGCATCGCTTAGAAATCAAAGGCCCCATAACGGGTAGCGAACCATTGAGATTGCAAGGAAAAGTACTGCGATTGAAAACACGACATAGTAAGCAATCTGTGGAGGGTCAGAACTTTCTGTCTCTTCACTCATAGTCATCCCTTATCCTTGCGAACATCGCCCATCATTTGAACATATTGACAAATCTCACCCTTCGGGCAATTACATCAATTGCAAAAATGGCTCCAGCAGTAAGATCATTCCGAGTGGAATGAGAACCATTGTTGCGTTATCGTCGATGTATCGAAGTCGAGGCCATTCAGATGCAACGCACAATGGTGCGAATAAAAATGCCAGCCACCAAGGTGTAGCAAAGAGTTGCCAGCATACAAGCCAAATAACGATGAGAAAGACGGTGGATGAGAGGATAACATTCTGCGTCGTCATGCCTCTGCGTCGCATTTCACCAAGGTATGGGTCACCCAATGATAACGAAAGAATAAGTGGCCACGCATAGGCTTCAACTGGGGCCATAACAAATACCAACCCAATTCCAAACGCTCCCCAACCAAGGGCTGAAATTTGATTGGCCTCATATTCTCGCTGGCCAAAAATGGTAATGCCAAACTTGAGACGAGCACCTTCAAGGGCAAAAAGAAGGAAAACCATTGCAGAGACAAACTGCGGTAGTGTCAAACCGACCTTATCTGAAATCGTCTCCCCGTGTTGGAAATAAATCCAAGGAAGTAAAGCCATTCCTACGTGGATACTTCTACGGAAAATATGTCCTCTCATACCCCCAACTGAAAGCTCAACTGGGTTTGTCAATTCGACTTGTTCACTCATCGGGGGAACCTCCAATACTCCGTAACGCCTCATCCAAGAGAATTGAACCCTTCGCCAGTTTTTCGAGTATTTCATCGAGTTGAGGGGACTCGAGTATCTTTCGCTCATGATGAGCGAGTAACCGTTCCCTCCATCGAGCACGCAGAGAACGTCCAGATGAAGAAAGTTGAAGCAACATCTCTGCAGCCTCTTGAACTCCTTTCGAGTGCAATGCAGACGTAAGATGAACGGGAGGAGCGTTGCCGATCCCTAATTCAAAGGATTCTCGGATTTCATCGGCATGTAATTCAGCACCAGGCAAATCAGATTTGTTGACCAGAACAGCATCAGCCAACTCCAAGAGACCGGCTTTCTCGGCTTGTATCCCATCACCACGAGCAGGTCCCTCAACGACCACGATTCGGTCGGCAATTGCAGCACATCTCACTTCCGATTGACCGGCTCCCACTGTTTCAATAATGACTTTCTGCCAACCAAGCGCCAGCAGCACCTTGGTCATGTCTTCGACAATAACGGGAACACTTCCTGATGCCTTTCGAGTTGCAACAGAACGCAGATAAATCAAATTGTTAAGTTTCACATCGTCAACGACAGTCATCCGTACCCGGTCACCAAGCAAAGCCCCACCAGTACGTGGGGAAGAAGGGTCAACAGCAAGAACTGCAATTCTCAAATTTTCTTGCGCCCATGCTCGAAGTAACCCATCGAGAAGACAGGACTTGCCAACTCCGGGTGCGCCAGTGAGAGCCAAAGTCTGCCAACTTTGGTCAGAGGCAGTGGGAACTGGGCCAAGAATACTGAGAGCGTGCTGTACATCGAGCGTTCCGTTTTCCAGAGCACTCAAAATTCGAGCAAGAGAACGTCGGTCACCTGTTTTGGCTTGAACAAGATACTCATCTGCCATCCAAACACCTCATGCCGATGAGGTCCAATACCAATCGCTGTCTTGGCCAACACCCGTATTTTCTTGTTGCGATGCTTGTTCTATAAATTCTAAGATTTCTGAAGTCGGCGTGCCAGGTCCAAAGATCGCTCGGATTCCACATGCATACAACGGTTCCCGGTCATCAAGAGGAATAATCCCCCCGCCAAAGACGATGACATCATTCAAACCCTGGTCCTTGAGAAGTTCACAGACTTTTGGGAAGAGGTGTTGGTGAGCGCCCGAAAGTGATGAAAGACCAAGGAAGCGTGCGTCTTCATCACGCACAGTGTCAACAATTTGTTGTGCACTGCGACGCAAACCCGTGTAAATTACTTCATTTCCTGCATCGCGTAATGCTCGAGCAACAACTTTCGCACCTCGGTCATGTCCATCGAGGCCGGGCTTTGCCACGACGATGCGCCACGGTTCGCTCATGGTTGTTGCAGATACTGCCTCCCTATCAACGCACCCCCTTCACATTGTATCAGGATGTCAAAATAAACCTCTACCTCTGCAGAAGCGAGCGTTTTGAGAACTGCAATAATGACCTTCTTGAAAGGCAACGCATAAGTGCGGGTTTTTCGTAGACCTTACTGGGAAGCCTATGGCATCAACAGAAGAACGACTCCAAGATTTACGAAATCGTAAATCCCGCAGCGAAATGGGCGGTGGCCAAGATCGGATTGATAGGCAACACAGCAAAGGCAAAATGACAGCACGTGAGCGTATCGAAGTTTTGCTCGATGAAGGAACGTTCCAAGAAATTGATGCTTTAGTTGAACATCGATGCCGAGATTTTGGAATGGATAAGGACATCATTCCTGGCGATGGTGTTGTTACAGGCCACGGTTCAATTAACGGTCGACAAGTGTTTACGTTCGCTCAAGACTTTACCTCTTACGGTGGTTCGCTTGGTGAAATGCACGGGCTGAAAATATGCAAAGTATTGGACATGGCTCTCAAAACTGGCCGTCCTGTCATTGGCTTGAATGACTCAGGAGGTGCCCGAATCCAAGAAGGTGTGGCATCACTGGGAAGTTATGCAGAAATCTTCTTCCGAAATGTTCGCGCTTCAGGCGTCGTTCCACAAATTTCGGTCATCATGGGTCCTTGCGCTGGTGGGGCAGTGTACTCTCCAGCAATAACGGACTTCGTCATCATGGTTGAGGAATCATCATACATGTTCATCACTGGGCCAGAAGTTATCAAGACGGTCACTAATGAAGAGGTCAACTTTGAAGATTTAGGCGGCGCTTCAACACACGGGGCTAAATCTGGAGTCTCACATTTCTCTGCGCCGGATGACGAGGCTGCAATTCAATTGGCTCGTGACTTGTGTGACTTGCTCCCTCAAAATAATCTTGAGCGCCCACCCGACAAGAAAACCAATGACCCAGTCGACAGGTCGTGTGATGCTCTTGATTCCATCATGCCAGACCAAGCAACGAAAGCATACGATGTCGTTGACGTGATTTCCGAGATACTCGATGACGGAGCATTCCTTGAAGTCCAACCAGATTGGGCGCAAAACATCGTCGTTGGTTTCGGACATCTCGGTAGCCACACCGTGGGTGTGGTTGCGAACCAACCTAAGGTATTGGCAGGATGCTTGGATATCGATGCAAGCGATAAAGCAGCTCGATTTGTCAGGTTCTGTGATGCATTTAATATCCCAATTATCACGCTTGAGGACGTGCCAGGATTCCTTCCCGGTACGAGTCAAGAATGGGGTGGCATCATTCGACATGGAGCAAAACTTCTCTACGCCTATGCTGAGGCAACCGTGCCAAAACTCACCGTCATTCTTCGCAAAGCATACGGTGGAGCGTACGACGTCATGTCATCGAAACATATTCGCGGTGATTACAACGTCGCATGGCCGACTGGGGAATTAGCTGTAATGGGTGCTGACGGTGCTGTCGAGATTATTCACCGCAAACGTATCTCCTCTTCACGTAATTCTGAACAAGAGCGCCAAAGGCTCACTGATGATTTCAATGAAAAGTTCGCAAACCCCTACACTGCAGCAGCACTGGGTTATCTTGATGATGTCATCGAACCGAACCAAACTCGCAGTAAACTCTGTCGCGCACTGGAAATGTTACTCGATAAAGAAGAGTTACGACCTGCCCGTAAGCACGGAAACATTCCTCTCTGAGATGATAAATATGGCCAATCATACTGATGAAACACTACGAATGGCAGCCATTGCTGCTGTCATTTCTATGCTGTCTCAGGAAAGCGATGATCCGGGGCAAATTGCCAGAAAACCAGGCCTTGCATGGTCTCAAGACCATCGAAGAATGAATATGGGTCAAGCATCTTTGATGCAACAGCGAGCTGGACGCTCTCCTTGGAAGTGAACACATGACAGAAACTCGGAAAGTAATTGTTGATGGGACTGAATTTGAAGTCATTCTTGAGGGGGAAGGCACCGCATGGTCTGCCACTGTCGAAGGAAAAACATTCCAAATAGAAATCCCAGATGCTGCGCCTGTTGCCAAAAAGAAGCGAAGTGGAAGCGGAAAAAAGAAGAAATCTGGAACTGTCTCTGCAAATATTCCTGGGAAAGTTGTAACTGTTGAAGTTAAGCAAGGTGATGAGGTTGTTGAAGGACAAGTCATTTTAATTCTTGAAGCGATGAAAATGCAAAATGAGATTCAAGCGCCGGTCACAGGCAAAGTGACCTCTGTTAATTGTGAAGAGGGACAAGCCATCGAGGCAAATATACCACTGGTCATCATAGAACCAGCGCCAGAAACCGAATGATTTGGCATTCAAAATACCCCTCAATCGAACAATGAATACGACCATTAAAGAGTCGTAAGCATGTGTGGGTATCATGAGCGGACCGGCGGTATGTGATTTTCCTGGGTGTGGCCAAGAAGGGGAAATTGTTTCACGACTTTCTCCCGAAGGTTTCCTCGTTGCTACCGGAAAGAAGGCGTACTCCTTCCGAGAAGCATACCGCAGATTCCACTATTGCACCAAATGTCATGATGATTTGATGGGTGGAGTTTGGTCGAGAGTTCGTAAGCCAGAAGATAAGAGCGACGGCCATGTCGCCCCTACTGCGATTTAATTGAAGTAGAGAGTCTCATAAACTATCACGAAATCGCTTGTTTATGCCCTCGGCTAAGCAAACGGAACTCGCAAGTAAGACTCACGCCTCTTTATTGGCACTGATGCTGGTTTTTACAACACTTACTCTTGTGGCACCCACCGCATCTGCTGTAGGGCCAAATCAAAACGATTTGCAGACTCAAACCGATCTGCCCGACAATATGTCTGCTGTTGGTGCAAACTATACAGCAACCCTCAATGGCATGGCTCCTTTCTATGCGATTGAATCAGGACAATTAGATGTCAACGACGATGAAGATTGGCTTGCAATTAACCTTTCAGCGAATGAAGGGCTTACATTGAGTCTTTCTTTCAATTCGACAAATACTTCGAGCTCGGGAACGACATATACCAATGACTTCGATTTGGCGATCTACGATTCAAGTGGTAACACATTGGACTCCTCATACATGTATAACCCAGAAGTTGTAAGCACCAACAATTCGATCACTCAACACAGTGGTACGGTCTATGTGCAGATATCTCGATATTCGGGATACGGATTTTACCAGTTAGAAATGTGGACATTTAGCACATCATCTGGAAACGGCACAGGAGGAAATGGGACCTCTGCTCCATCCAACTGCATGGGTACAGGGACATTGGTATCGGATATCTTGGAGCCCAATGATGGGACAACGACTGCCACTCAATCGTCGATATTACCACTCTCGTGTACCGGTCTGTCAATACACAACTCATTGGACACCGATTATTTTGAAGTCGATATGATCTCTGGCGTTACATATTATGCGAATATCACCTTTATCGGGATGAACGGAGATATCGATACCGACTGGACAACTTCAACTGGAGGTTTCCTCACATCTTCAGGTTCGACTGGAAACATTGAGTCTATGACCGTCACTGCAACCGCCAACCAAACAACATATGTGCAAGTCTTCGGATACAGTGGTGATACCAATGTCTATGACATCACAATCACGACAAACCTCCCAGGAGGAGGTCAAACGTTTGAAGGAGTAGACGTGACCATGAACAACACATCTGATGCATTCCTTGAGTTCTCAGGGTTAACTGTCGGAAATTCCTATGCTTACAATTATTCAACCGTTCAGTATTTCATCAGTTCACCAGATAACTGGTCTGCATCTACAAACGGAACTCTGAACGCGAGTGCGACCTCGATGACGGTGAATGCAACATTGCCAAACCCCGTTATGGAAGAATCTCGATACTGTACGCTCTCTGTTCTCAAAGACACGACCGGTTCACTGCTTGACGAAGATTACGACTGTATCTATATTGAAATGCTCGAAGTCGATGTGACCTCTTCGACGACCGGTGACATCTATGCTTCGAATCTCACGATGTATACTGATTACACGCTATGGTGGGTTGTCTATGATATCAACGAATATGACACTAATTTCACAAGTTCGCAAGATATCGATGTTGCCCTTTCAGCATCCCTTGTCGACCAGTTGAATGTTACCTTCACCACCGATACAGTAACGAATCAATCTTGGCAAGTTACTTGGGCCGGACCTACTACAATGAACGATCACGGATTTGTCGGGTTCCTCTCCTACAACAATAGCCAGGTAAACTTAAGCAGCAACGAAGGTTATGTTGGAGTTCATAATGACATGTTCATACCTCAATTACCTACCATGCTCATCGACTCATATTCGACCAGTACGACTTCTGCAACCAATGACGTGATGGTCAAAGGTAGCGACCTTGTAACTGGAGACCAATACAAATACCAAGTACTCATCACCGATGCTGCTGGTGCATCGATTGCTTCTTCGACACTTTCGAGTTTCACTGCAACTGCTCAAAACATGAGCATGCCTACATTCACATATTCTACTCCGAATATGAGTGGAATCTATTGTGCGGTCGTCAACCTGTATTCTGATGCCAATGTACAATTGATTGGTGACAGCGATTGTTTTTCACTGACACTTGACGATGACAATGATGGCGTTCAAAACGAGTATGACCTATGTGCAAATACAACCGCTGGTGCTGTTGTCGATTTGAATGGATGCGAACTTTCTCAGAAAGACTCGGATGGTGATGGATACAATGACCTCATCGATGCATTCCCTACAGATAACAGCCAGTATTCCGATTTGGATGGCGATGGCTATGGAGATAATGCAACCGGTAATTCGCCAGACGCCTTCCCATTAGACAGTTCTCAATGGGACGACCAAGATGGTGATGGATACGGCGACAATCCAAACGGAAACTCTTCAGATGCTTTCCCATATGATCCGACACAGTGGTCTGACCAAGATGGGGATGGATACGGGGATAATGCTGCAGGTAATTATGCTGATGAATATCCGGCCGACTCAACGCAATGGGAAGATTCAGACGGCGACGGATATGGAGATAATCCAACCGGAAACAACGGTGATGCATTCCCTGCCGATTCAAGCCAGTGGGCTGACCAAGATGGCGATGGATATGGCGATAATCCAGCGGGTACAACGCCGGATGCCTTCCCAACCGATTCGACACAATGGGCCGATTCTGATGGCGATGGATATGGCGATAATCCAACCGGGACCAATGGTGATGCATTCCCAACCGATTCGACACAATGGGCTGACCAAGATGGTGATGGCTACGGTGATAACCAAGCTGGAAACGAACCAGACGCCTTCCCAATGGATGGAACCCAGTGGGAGGATTCCGATGGAGACGGATATGGTGATAATCAAAATGGAAACGCTGCAGATCTATTCCCAACAGAATCGAGCCAGTGGTTTGATGATGATGGCGACGGTTATGGTGATAATCCAAACGGAAACGTACCAGACCAATGTCTCAACACACCCGCCGGTCAAACAGTGGATGAGAAGGGATGCAGCCCTCAACAAAAAGACGACGACCTTGATGGCGTAACCAATGACCTTGATGCCTGTCCAACAACTCCTGCTGGAGAGAATGTCGATGAAACTGGATGCTCAGGTTCACAAGAAGACAGTGATAATGACGGCGTTATGGACGCATTTGACGCATGTCCAATGACTCCACTGGGTTCACCAGTAGATGCTGCAGGTTGTGCCGATACGCAACTCGATACCGATGGCGATACCATCAACAACCAACTTGATGAATGCCCTACAACATCTCCAGGAGTTCTTGTAAATGGTGTAGGCTGTTCTGCATCAGAACGTGATACTGATGGGGATGGCATTAACGACATGGATGACTATTGCTCAATGACAGCAACGGGAGACGAAGTCGATGAATTCGGTTGTTCAGACGCTCAGCGTGACGATGATAATGACGCAATATGGAACAGTGATGATCTGTGCCCTGATACAGAAATTGGCCAGATTACCAATTCAACGGGATGTGCAGATAACCAGATTGACGATGATGGAGACATGATTGACAATACGATTGACTCATGCCCGGCCACTCCACAAGGTGAACAAGTCAACAACAGAGGTTGTGCAGACTCGCAGTTGGACACGGACAATGACAATATCAACAACGACAAAGATCTGTGCCCTGATACCGATGAAGCGCATGGTGTTGACCTTGACGGCTGTTCGGAATATCAGAAGGATGATGATGAAGATGGCGTCAAGAATATTGACGATACGTGTCCACTGTCTCCCACAGGCTCAATTGTGTTTGATGATGGATGTGCTTTGACGCAAATGGATAGCGACCAAGATGGTATTAATGATGCTGAAGACGACTTCCCACTTGACCGTAATGAGACAACTGATACCGATGGTGATGGAGTTTCAGATACCTATGATTACTATCCTGATGACCCAAATCGCTCGGAACAATCGTCTGAAAGCGGTGGGAACGGTGGGTTAATTCTCGCTGCTCTCGCTCTATTGGTCTTCATCGGGCTTGCTGCCTTACTCATCGTTCGTAGAACTCAAAGTGCCTCCGTCACGTCTCCTTTTGCTCAACAACAGTATACTGATTCAGCAACTGATTCGAACATGGGATATCAGGCAGTGAAAGAACTGCCATCCATTGAGCAAGAATCTCAACAATGGGAAGAAAACGGTGTCAATTGGTCGAAGGCTGCCGATGGTTCATTGTCGTACTACGATACTGAATCTGGGACATGGATTGCCTATGAGCAGTAAGGTGAACCTAAGATTATTATGGGGGGCGAAGAGATGGACCCTAACGTACTAGTCATGGGTGTTAACCCAGGTGAAACAAGAGTTGCAATTGGAAAGTCAATACTTGGAATTGGTTTTGCACTCTTTGTATTCACCTTGTTCGGAAGGGGAAATTTTCTCATTGCATCACTCATTCTCTTAGCCATTGGTTACGGGGTTACAAGTGGCCAGCAGTATGTCCTTGATGGGCATGCAAACGTGCTCAAAAAGCGTAATTTGATTTTTCTCCGACCAACTGATTGGAAGGAACTTGGAAAAATTTCCAATATACATAAGGCTACAAGAAGAAAATCGAGCAGCGATGACGGCGAGGCAATGAACAGTTGGATAGACTTCCATTTCAAAGACGGGTCAAAGCATGTCTGGTCTCTCTACTACGGAGATTCCGAATTTTATCGTAACCAAATCAATATCTTTCTCGAACGTTTTCATCAGAAAGATGGGGCTGCTACGCCTTCAACAGCTCCGTTAGTGAGCCTAACCGATTCAAAACCCGCTCAGTCTGCGAAGAAATCGGCAAGTGTTTGGGAACAAAGCCCTCAAACCATTCCTAACGCATCTCCTTCTACGGGTTTTTGGGATAGCTATGAAAGTGAAGACAAGACTCAAGAATAACTGAACAATCCAATGGATAATGTCACGAAGAGTCATCCTCATGCGCCATGCCAAAAGCGATTGGAACGATGCCTCACTTTCGGACCACCAGCGACCTTTGAATGCGAGAGGTCAACGTGATGCACCACGAATGGCAGAAAAATTATCTGAATTAGGCTGGATGCCAAGCCGAGTTCTCACGAGTGATTCTCATCGAACGATGGAAACACTGGTTTTGATGAGAAGTGTACTGGGCGAAATACCCACCGAACCTTTGTCCAACTTGTATCATCCAACTGTACCAACTCTGTTAGCATGCATGGCATCGACACAGTTGGAAGAGACGCTGATGATTCTTTCACATAATCCTGCAACTGAACTTGTCGTGTATGAAATCACTGGCGAGTATCACCCAATGCCGACTGCGGCATGTGCCCTGTTCATTGAATTGGACGGGGAATGGGAATGTCAACAGATTCTACGGCCGAAGGAACTCTTTGGTAAGAGCAATCAAGCTTGAATCAATTGCCTTTTGCAAAGTCTACCATTCGCTCAATTGGAAGATGATCTACAGTATCTTTGCAGTAATGCGCTTCGACAATTTTTCCATCCTCGTCAATGAGGATGTCAACGGGAAGTGTAGAAAGCTTGGAAATCGAGAGCGTCATTGGAAGATAGCCTCTGAAGACGGTTTCAAGGAAGGTAATCGGTGCTTTGAGTGGTGCCAACATAACGCGGAAGAATGATTTCTTCACACCGTTGTTGAGGAAGTGTTCGTAGGTCTCATCCGCAACTAATGTAAAAGGCACTTTGTGTTTTTTCATTCGCTTCTTCAAAGCACTCAACTTCGCATCAAAGATTCCAACCATAACCGTGTCATCAGGGAACTCGTTCCAGCGCTTTACAATTCTGTGAATACGAAGGTTACAGAAAGGGCATGAATCAAAACGAAAGAAGGTCAAAATAACTCTCTTTCCCTTATACTTCGATAAATCAAAGTCGGTTCCATCCACGGCTGGTAAGACTATTGATGGCGCATTGTCGCCAGCACTAAGTTGAGGCATAGGATACCCTCACAGGCGTAGTTTTAGACTGTTTGCCCTGTCGGCAGATGGATGTATCAAACAATTCCGTGAGCTTCCATTGCTTCTGCAATCTTGAGGAAGCCTGCGACATTTGCTCCAAAGACATAATCTCCGGGACGTCCATACTTCTCTGCAGTTTCAGCAGCATTCTTGTGAATGTTCACCATGATGTTGTCGAGTTTTTCATCGACTTCTTCTCGGGTCCAGCCCATTCGCAGAGAGTTTTGAGACATTTCAAGACCAGATGTTGCAACACCACCTGCATTGCTTGCCTTACCTGGTGCAAACATAATGCCGTTCTTTTGGAACACTTCCACAGCTTCAGGTGTGCAAGGCATGTTTGCGCCTTCAGCTACTGCAAGCACATTGTTGTCGACAAGCATCTGTGCTTCTGCACCATTGACTTCATTTTGAGTTGCACAAGGAAGTGCGACATCGACGTTAACGCCCCAAAGTCCGTTCGAGGAAGGTTCCGGAGCTGAAGGAGTAAAGGTAGCGCTACTGAATTCTGCGGCATACTCTGAGATTCGGCCACGGCGGTTGTTCTTCAAATCCATAATCCAAGCCAATTTGGCTCGGTCAATTCCGTCTGTATCATGAATGAATCCACTTGAATCCGACATCGTAACAGGCTTTCCACCAAGGTCAAGCACTTTTTCACACGCATATTGAGCGACGTTTCCAGAACCTGAAATTGATACTGTAGCACCTTCAAAGGATTTTCCTTTTGCTGCGAGCATTTCACGTGCGAAGTAGACCAGACCATATCCAGTTGCTTCAGGTCGGATGAGAGAACCACCGTAGGAGAGTCCTTTTCCAGTGAGAACACCTGCTTGGAATTCATTTCGAAGTTTCTTATACATACCAAACATGTAACCAATTTCTCGACCACCAACTCCGATATCACCAGCAGGAACGTCGCAGTTATGGCCGATATGTCGCCAAAGTTCCATCATGAACGACTGGCAGAACCGCATAACTTCTGCATCCGACTTTCCTTTCGGATTGAAATCAGAACCACCTTTTCCGCCACCCATTGGAAGACCTGTAAGTGAGTTCTTGAAAATCTGTTCAAATGCAAGGAACTTGAGAATCGATGCATTAACGCTTGGGTGGAAACGAAGTCCACCCTTGTATGGTCCAATTGCACCATTAAATTGAATTCGGAATCCGCGATTAACGTGAACATTACCAGCGTCGTCGACCCAAGGGACACGGAAATGGATGAGGCGTTCAGGTTCTACGATTCGCTCAACAATGGAGCGTAATTCAGGCTGTGCTTCAAGAACTGGCTCAAGCGATTCTAAGACTTCCCATACGGCTTGGTGGAATTCAGGTTGGTTTGGGTCGCGAGCGACTACAGATTCGTAAATTTCTTTTGTTATACTCATGTTAGCACCATTGGGTTATGTATGAGGCGTGCGAGAGAAAGACCCCTTCTAAGTATTCCCATGGAAGGTATTGCTCAAGTGGTATTTTGAAGCATCCGGAGTCCCTGCAAATCAGAACGGGCAAACAGTGTTGAATCGGTTGAGCCGTTCAAGTCTGCGCAGACCGTTTGAATCGGTTTCAGCCATAGCGTGTATCGCCTCTTCGATCATCGAATGCTGGTCTTCTTGAAGACCGATGAGGGTTCGAAGAACAGTGAGCATAGCCCATTCGTCTTCTGTGATCACTTCATCATCAAGAGCTGCAATCAATGCAGACTGGTAGGTAATAGCGTCACCAGTATGGTGGCCGGAATAATCAAACTCAGTTCCATCGAAAGGATTGGGTTCTTCTCCTCGAACAACTGCCAGGCAGAGTGCAGTATCGCTCGGGTTAACACCGAGGGCAACTGCGAGAACATGAAGGATACTTGCTTCATCATCGGTGATAATGGAATCATCCATAGCACTGGTGAGTGTTCGAAGATAGAGATAGAGACCACGGGATGGTTCAAGAGCCATGTGAGGTGCTAAAGTTGCCCGTATTAGAAGGTTCTACCTGAAGGTTTCACGTTCCGTATACAATCGTACGACGGCTGTATTCCAAAATGTGTACAGTTACCATCATTCAACGTCAAGAATGAACCACTGCAAAGCATTCTACGCTGTAATCATCTGTAAGTCATAATGTCATCATTTGCGCTACATTGATATACTGTCTCACCTACCCTATGGATACGGAGGAATCAAAATGGCAACCCCAAGCAACCTTGTCTCACTCAGAATTACTGAGGATGAAATCGCATTACTCGATGCACGAGTTGGTCTTGATGGTGCACGTAATCGCTCCGATGTTATTCGTGCTGCCATTCAACAATACCTCAAAGGACAACCCATGCTTACAGGTATGGATTCAGTTCGTATTCCGATCGGTCATGGAGACAAGATGCTTCTTGGCCAACTCTACGAACTTCAGGGTACGACTCCTGAAACAGCAGCCCAAGAAGGGCTTTCACTTTACATAGAACAGGCCATTAAGAGCCGTTCTGAAATGACACAACAACTCGATGAACTCCTTGCTGAAGCAAAGAGTTCAACGATACGACGCGAAGAATACCACGAATGAGTGGGTGAGAGTGCAGGAGGGGATGGAAAATGAATTGGCAAAACGATGTTAGCGAGACTCGTGATGCCACCTTCAACGCCGTACGGGATTTGTCCAAGCCGTATGGATTTGCCGCTTTGCGTCTGCGTGCCCGTCTTGCACGCGCTGGACTACAACAAAACCCAACACACCTCCCCTCGAAAGACGGGCGGGGGGACTCAGATTCCACGCCAGCTTGCTAAGTTGGTTGGTTCCCACGTGCTCAGGGCCCCCACATACCTGGGCACAATGACTCACCACAGTGCAGCCGCTGTCAACTGATATTTCCCCAATCCTTTAGAGGGGTCGACGCAGAACCGCTATTATGACAGAAGGGGTGAGTCAAGAAAAGGATCCATCCTTCCCCTTTTTAGCTCACGAAAAGCCCCGACCTGGACAAATTGAGATGATTCAAGAATCCAGAGAAGCATTACGAAAGAATGGACATCATCTTGCTGCTGCCCCAACTGGAATTGGGAAAACGGCTGCATCACTTGCAGCCGCTCTTGAAATTGCACAAAAGTCCAGTGCTTCGTGCAAAATTCTCTTTTTAACCGGACGGCAATCGCAACATCACATCGTCATAGAAACGGTGAGAAGTATCAATTCACGCCTTCACGAAGGACAACGGCCTGTCAAAGTTGCAGATATCATTGGCCGTGAATCAATGTGTAAAGATGTGGATGTTTTGTCTGGAAAATGTTTCTGTGAACAAGGAACGAATGATTCCGCAAAGGCATCCGGACGAGAAGAGGTGAGAGATTTCATCCTTCATTACCCTCGCCATGTTGAAGAAATTATCGAAAAAAGCCGAACATGGGGCGTGTGCCCCTGGTCAACATGCCGTTCTGCAGTGAAAGACTGTGACATTCTGGTATGCGATTACAACCACGTCTTTTCAGAAGTCGTTCGAGAAAGCTCCCTCAGTGCCATGGGTGTCAGTTTAAGTCAATCAATACTCATCATTGACGAAGCACACAACTTACCCGACCGAATCCGGATGAGTATGGAAAGAGTTCTTACCCCGTCCATCGTGCGTAACACCGAATTTGAATTGCAAGAATATGTCGAAACGCTTACTGAGACCTATCAAAAAACAACCTCCACGCTGACTGCGATTGAACTTGATGTGGCAACTTGGGCTTGGGAAATCATGAAGATTGCCAGAACAAAGATGGAGGATTTGTTCCGCCAACTCCGCTCGGATCTGATTGGAGACGACGAGGAATCTTTGGTAGAAACCGACCGTTTAACAGACATTTTTCACCGTTCATGCGATGAATATGAGGGGATTACCGGCCAAAAAACATTGAATCAAGAATCAAATGACCCTGAACGAGCAGTCGAAAGGAATCACCGATTACCTCGTTTGGCTGATGTGTTATCACGGGTCGTCGTCGAACAGGAGTTGGAAGATGATGAAGAAGATAAGGAAACCTTTTCTCATCGCTTAGG
>CEQX01036275.1_pt1 | contig 19910 bp, 17 predicted proteins | sample 356261 | NCBI WGS metagenome assembly CEQX01 (sample SAMEA2621076, study PRJEB7988) | marine metagenome | isolation source: saline water (ENVO:00002010), including | reverse complement strand
TTTTTCAAAGATTCGGAATTTAAGAAGTGGCGATATACTTTAGGGGTATCTCATCCATTTCTAAAAGAATTTGACATAGATGCCTTCTACAGATTACAACAATCATTCAATACCAATAATCCCAAACAATTACATATTTTAGGACTTGGAATGGGATATAAATTCTAAGATGTCAACACAAAGGAAGTACTCTATATTTATCTTACCAGCCTTATTTATCCTCGTTCTGTTTGTTGTCGAATGGATAGAGCACACATATGGCATGCGTTTTGCTAAATACGGTGTTTTACCTCGTTCGTTAGAAGGTTTGAAAGGGGTGTTATTATCGCCCTTTATTCATAGCGATTGGAAACACCTTACTAATAATGCTTTACCGTTATTTGTATTAACCGCTACGCTAGGCTTTTTCTATAAAGGGATTGCTAAAGAAGTTTTTTTATGGTCGTGGCTTATGAGTGGCTTATGGCTTTGGGCAATAGGCCGACCTAGTTTTCATATTGGAGCAAGTGGTTTGCTATATGCTCTAGCTTCCTTTTTATTTTTTAGTGGCTTTATCCGAAAGCACACCAAGTTAATCTCTATATCTATGTTTGTCGTTTTCCTTTATGGAGGTATGGTATGGGGCATTTTCCCTATGAAAAAACACATATCTTGGGAAGGTCATTTGGCAGGAGCTTTGGCGGGGCTTACACTAGCTTATTGGTTTAAAGACAATGGGCCTCCTAAGCAAGTTTATCAGTATGAAATAGATGAACTCTTGGAAGAACAAGAACAAACATACACCTACAAATACAAAGAAGAAGAGAAGAACTAAAAGTAAATTTTACCAATGGTTTTATAGCCTCTTTGGATTAGGGCCATATTTGTTTTCTCTAGCCTCGCTATCTCTTAACAACAATATAAAGAGCCAAATTGCTCCAATTAGGGGTATTAAAACAAGTAATAGCATCCACTTTTACCAACATCATGCAGTCGCCTGACGGAAACAGCAAGGCTAGGTATTAAGATTAAAAGGTTGTATAATAAATTAAAAACACCTGTCCCTGATACATTTCCTGTATAATTAAAGGAAAAACCTAAGGCATTATCGACTCCAACGATAAGCATTGAAATAATAAAATTAACCAAGGCAAACATCCAATACTCTTTCCTTCTAGCTCTGCTGTTAAAGTCAGAATATTGATTTAAAACTTTTAGATACCAATTCATGGGGTTTTTTATGCTTTTAGAATTGAAGCTTAAGATAACTCTTTTTTAAAAATTCATCACGCAAATCCATTCTATAGCTAAACCAAAAATAAATCCAGCATATACTTGTCGGTAGTTGTGAGAGTTGGTTTTTAATCTAGAGTAACCAATCAATCCAGCAAAAAGAATTAAGGTGACTAATAGCATGCTATGGTCAAACTGAAAGCGTTGAGAAATACCTATTATAGCACCTATCACACCACCAATACCAAGCATATGAATACTAATTTTCCAACGACTTGTAATAACAAGAGCAATACCTATAGCACTAATAGCGCCTATCATAAGCAGTAAAAAACTTTGAGGCACATATATTTTATTTAGTAATTGAAAGCCTATATAATACCAAATAAGGGTTAGTAGAAAAGGCCACCTTCTTTCTTCGGCAGTTTTCATAAAAAGACTATCAATAAGACCAAACAGCTTGAACACGACAGCAGTAAGTATGGGTAGTATAATGGTAAAAACTACAAGTATGCCAAGTGTAAAATATTTACTAGCCTCAGGGGTCATCATATTAATGTAAGGATTGGCATAAATGAGTAAGCCAAAAGCATATAAAGGCATAAACAGAGGATGTCCCAAAACAGAAATTACTTTAGCCAATTGCATTATAACTCCCTCCTTAATCTAGCTACTGCCACACCCAATTGGTCTCGGTACTTTGCGACAGTACGTCTGGCAATATGAAAGCCTAATTCATCTAGTTTTTCCGAAAGCTCCTCGTCAGAATAAGGTTTATTTTTGTTTTCATTTTCTAGAATGTCTTGCAGATGACTTTTTATAACCTTATTAGAAATAACAGTGCCATCTTCTTTGCTATAAGCATCTGAGAAAAACTCTTTCAGTAAAAAAGTCCCGTAAGGCGTTTCTATGTATTTGCTGTTAGTGACTCGTGATATGGTAGAAATATCTAAATCTATCTTTTCAGAAATATCCATCAGTTTCATTGGCTGGAGTAGTTTCTCGTCTCCAGTTTTAAAAAACTCATCTTGAATACTGACAATACAATTCATGGTTTTGAGTAAGGTTTGCTCCCTTTGTATGAGAGCATTAGCAAACCACTCAGCGCCTTCTATTTTTTCTTTTAGAAATTGGACAGCCTCTTGATCACCTTTTTCTTGCTCCAAGTTTTCTAACATCTTTTTGTAGTACTGACTACTTCTTAATGATTTGCTTCTACTCTTATTGAGTATGACGTTTAGTTCGTCATTATCAGCTTCTAATAAGAAATCAGCTGTTATGTATGTATTTATTTCTTGACTATTTGTGAAACTAGAACCGGGCTTAGGGTTCAATTGCTCGACTTCTTTGTAAACCTGTCTGATTTGATTTTCATCAACTTCAAATTCTTTTAATAGCTTTTCATAGTTCTTATTAGCGAATGCCGTGTACTGATGTTGGAGTATAGATTGAGCCAATTTAATAGACTCTGTTTGCGTTTTGTTTTCTAATTGAAGGAGTAAACATTCTTTTAAATCTCTAGCACCAACTCCAGTGGGGTCAAGATTTTGTACGACTTTTAAAATGGGCATTAGGTCGGTTTCGCTGATGTTTATGTTCAATTTAAACAATAAGTCATCGGAGATAGATAGTAATGAACGGCTTAAAAAACCATTATCATCAAGGCAGCCAATTATGAATTGTGCTAGTACGGATTCATCATCATCGAGGCTTTGCATAGGCAACTGTTGTAATAGAAAATCTTGTAAACTCAACTCTCTTTCTCGAGCTACTGCCCTGTATTTTTCTTCTGTATTTTGGTTATAGTTTCTGGTACTTTCCCAGCTAGTTTCGGTATCCTCGTTTTTATCTTTATCCTTACTAGTTTCTTCTAATGCGGGGTTGCTTTCTAGCTCATCTTCTATGCGTTTTTCCAAAGACATAAGAGGTATTTGCAACAAATTCATAAACTGTATTTGTTGTGGACTAAGGTTAAGTCCTATCTCTTGTTTTAGTCTCTGTTTTTGCATCGATTAAAATTCGGCATTTTGAGGGAAGCGAGGGAAGGGTATAACATCTCTAACGTTTTTCATGCCAGTAACAAACATAATAAGTCTTTCAAAGCCTAGCCCAAAACCACTGTGTGGACAGCTACCAAATTGTCGTGTTTCTAAATACCACCACAATTCTTCTTGGTCAACGTCCATTTCTTCCATCCTAGACTTAAGAATTTCCATTCTTTCTTCTCGTTGTGAGCCTCCAACGATTTCCCCAATTCCCGGGAATAGTATATCCATTGCTCTGACCGTTTGACCGTCTTCATTCATACGCATGTAGAATGCTTTAATACCTTTTGGGTAATCGGTAAGAATTACGGGCTTTTTGAACTTTTTTTCCACCAAATAGCGTTCGTGTTCGGATTGTAAGTCAGCACCAAAACCTTCGATAGGGTATTGAAATTTTTTCTTTTTGTTGGGCTTTGAGTTGCGTAGAATATTAATAGCTTCCGTATAAGTCAAGCGTTCGAAATTATTTTCTACTACAAATCGCAGACGTTCAGTTAGCCCCATTTCGGATTTTTGCTCTTTGGGTAGATTTTTTTCTTCATCTAACAAGCGTTTATCTAAAAAGGCAATGTCATCAGAACACTTGTCTAAAATATACTGAATACAATACTTTAAAAAGTCTTCTGCCAAGTCCATATTGTCGTTGAGGTCAGCGAAGGCCACCTCAGGTTCTATCATCCAAAACTCGGATAAATGTCTGGAAGTATTGGAGTTTTCAGCTCTAAATGTAGGCCCAAATGTGTACACTTGACCAAGTGCTAAAGCGCCTAATTCCGCCTCTAGCTGTCCCGATACGGTAAGGTTAGTTTTTTTGCCGAAAAAATCTTGTGATTCATCTACATTACCCTTGTCATCTTTGGGTAGATTATTCCAATCCAAACCACTGACTTGAAACATTTCACCTGCACCCTCAGCATCTGCGCCAGTAATTATCGGCGTATGTAAATTCACAAAACCTAAATCATTAAAAAATTGATGAATAGCAAAAGATAGAGAGTGACGTACTCTAAATACAGCACTAAAAGTATTAGTTCTAAAACGTAAATGAGCCTTTTCCCTTAAAAATTCCAGACTATGTCTTTTGGGCTGAAGCGGGAATAAATCAGCATCTGCCTCACCTAAAACTTCAATCTCTTTAGCTGCAATTTCTACCTTTTGACCGCTACCTTGTGACTCTATCAAAGTGCCAATAATGGAAAGACACGCTCCAGTAGTTATTTGCTTCATAAGACTTTCGTCAAAACAATCGCTCTCCGCAACAGCCTGAATATTATTAATTGTCGAGCCATCATTAATTGCTATAAAGGATACATTTTTACTTCCTCGTTTAGTTCTCACCCAGCCTTTGACACAAACCGTTTCATTAACGGCTTCACCCAACAATAAGGTTTTAACTTTTGTATGTTTCATCTTCAAATTTATTCAAACAAAGATATTAAATCTTAAAAATTTACAACCTTATTTAAGAAGATAATTAAACTTAGGAAACAATAAGCAATAAAAAACGTTTCTTTAGTTTTTTAATGTCTATATTTGCACCCTCCATTATGGAAGTTAAAGAACATATTATTCAGCAATCGCTTTCTCTTTTTTTGAAAAAGGGCGTTAAGCAAGTTAACATGGACGAAGTGGCTACTAATTTAGGCATCTCTAAAAAGACTTTATACGTTCATTTTGAGAACAAACAAGACTTAGTTCACCATTGTTTTCAAAAGCACAACGATTTAGTATCTGAAATGATAAATACCTCAGCAGCTCAATTTGAAAATGCTATTGATCAGCTTTTTGCTATCGATGAGAGTTGTTCTATAGTGATGAAACAAACGAACCCTTATTTGTTGGGTGATTTAAAGCGATATTATTCTAATACATGGGCTCTAATTGAACAGTTAAAACAAAAGGTTCTGTTCAATATTATGAAAAATAACCTAATTAAAGGTGTTGAACAAGGTATTTACAGAAAGGAAATTGATGTGGATATCATTGCCAAGCTAATGATTAGTAGAATAGATGCTTTGGTCAATGACGAACTTTTCCCATTAACGCACTACGATTTTAGAAAATTACTGACAGAGAATAGAATTTATCACATACGAGGAATTGCTACTTTAAAAGGCATCAACTATTTAGAACAAAAAATCAATGAAGATTAATTTATTACTAATCGCTATTCTTTTAGCGTTTACTTCTTCTGCTCAACAACACTTATCAGTTAAAGAAGCGCAAGAGTTAGGCTTACAAAATAATATTAAGGTCAAAAATGCTAAGCTAGACGTTTCTCTTGCTAAGAAAAAAGTATTGGAAACTATTGGTATTGGTTTGCCCAAGATAAATGGCGAAGTGAATTGGCAACAGTTTTTAGAGATTCCAACTACGGTTGTTCCTGCTAATATGTTTGTGCCAACAGCACCAGATGGCGAATATGCAGAATTACAGTTTGGTACAGAGCATAATTCAACAGTATCCGTTACGGCCTCACAACTTCTGTTTGATGGCAGTTATATAGTTGGGCTTAAAGCCTCTGCCATTTACAAGAGCCTATCACAACAATCTTTACAATTGACTGAACAACAAATACAAGACAGTATAGCGGCAGCATACTACAATGTGTTGGTGGCAGAAGAAAGAAAAGACTTTTTGAATCTAATTGCCGAAATACATCAGGGTATTTTAGATGAGGTACAAGCTCGTTATGATTTGGGGATGGTTGAGGATCTAGATGTTGATAAAATGGCACTTACTCTTTCAAATATGGAAATTCAATCTGAAAATATGGAAAGAATGACGAAAGTCGCTTATTTATATTTGAAGTTATTATTAGGCATTTCACTAGAGGAAGAACTAGTACTTATGGACAGTTTACCTACTTTATTAAGTCAAAACCAAACACTAAAAATACAAGAGCCCAATATTGAAAATCGCTTAGAGTTTAAATTGGCTGAAACACAGAGAAAATTATCAATGTTAGATTTAAGGCGTTACCAATCTCATTTTTTACCGAGTATATCTGCATTTGGTACATACAGTAAAAATGCCTTTCGTGATGAGTTTAACTTCTTTGTTGAGGATTTAAGCTGGTACCCCACACAAGTAATAGGCGTCAAAGCAACAATGAATTTATTCGATGGTTTTTCTAGAGTATCTAAAGTACAACAAGCTAAAATTGAGCTCGAAAAAGCTAAAAATAATCAATCTCAAGTTTCAGAATCTTTGAACCTAGCTCATAAGGTAGCTTTATCCAATTATCTTACAGCCTATCATACTCAAATGCAAAAATCTGAAAGCTTGGAGCTGAGTAAAAAAATCTATTTAAAAACTATGGCTAAATATAGAGAGGGTTTAGTCAGTAGTATGGAGCTATCGCAGTCAGGGGCTGATTACAGTCAGGCTCAAGCCGATAACGCCCAGGCTATTTATAACCTTCTTATTGCAAAAACTAATTATAATCGTTCAGTCGGAAACTAATGAAAACAGTAAAATTATTATCAGTATTAGTCCTTGCTATCATTATTGGTTGCAGCGAAGAGGTCAATGAATTAATTAAAAAGAAAGAAACTTTAAAAGAGCTTAAACAGCAAATGGCGGATTTGAAATCTCAAATTTCTTCATTAGAAAAAGAAATTGCTATTTCAGATACGCTTGTTGAAGGCGGGGTGGTTGTACACGTACAAGTTGTTGAAGGCATCAATTTTACTCACTATATCAGTCAGCCTGGCATTGTCAGTTCTAAGGAGAATATATTGGTTAGTGTTGAGATGGGTGGTATGGTCGTTAATCGTTTGGTAGAAGAAGGGCGTTGGGTCAATAAAGGCGATGCTATCATAAAGCTCGATGCTAGTATTTTATCAAATCAAGTGGAAGATTTAAGACAATCTACAGAATTAGCCAAGACCACTTACGAGCGTCAAGATAATTTATGGAAACAAGGTATCGGTTCAGAGATGCAATACTTACAAGCCAAAACCCAATATGTTTCTTTGCAGAAAAAGCTAGCCGCAATGGAGGCTCAGCTCGATAAGTTAGAGTTGGTAGCACCCATCAGTGGTCGATTGGACGAGATTTACATCAATGTGGGTGAGTTTGCTGCTCCTGCAATGCCTGCCTTCCGCATTGTCAATTCTAAAAAGTTACAAGTCGAAGTAGATGTAGCAGAACGCTATTCAGCTATTATTAAAAAGGGAGACTTGGTCAATCTTTCATTTGATGCTTTAGAAATAAACCGTCAAGAAAAAGTATCCTTTGTAGGGCAAGTTATAAACCCACAGAATAGAACATTTAAAGTAAAGATAAACCTCAACAATAGCTCAGACGATATTAAGCCTAATGCGGTGGTTTCTGTAAAATTACAAGACTTTAATCAAGAGGATGCTATGGTTTTGCCGTCGGCATGTATCAAAAAAGATATGCGTGGTTCTTTTGTCTTTGCAGCTGACAACAACAAAGCCATCAAAAAATACATAGAGACAGGACTTTCTCAAGACGATATGACACACATTACTTCAGGATTAGAATTTGGTCAAGAAGTAATAGTGATAGGCTATGACGGTGTATCCAATGGGAGTAAAATAGACATCAAATAATTTGGTCGATGAGTAAAAGATATTTTAAAATTACTAACCTATCACTAAGGAATAAAACCACCGTTTTTATTCTCACTGCACTTTTGACACTGTTTGGGATATTTTCTTACAAATCCATGCCCAAGTCTTTGTATCCAGATATCGTTATGCCAACGATAATGGTACAAACCGTATATCCAGGTAATTCGCCTGCCGATATAGAAAACCTCATTACTCGACCTTTAGAGAAAGAGATCAAGTCGGTCAAAGGCCTAAAAAAATTAACTTCGACCTCTGTACAAGACAATTCCTCTGTTATTGTAGAATTTAACACCGATGTAGAATTAAAAGTTGCCTTACAAGATGTTAAAGATGCAGTGGATAAAGCAAAAAGTGATTTGCCATCAGATTTAGATATTGATCCGATGGTTATGGACATTGACTTCTCGGAGTTCCCTATTTTAAACATCAACCTTTCAGGAGATTTTAGTTTAGATGAGTTAAAAATCTATGCTGAATATTTACAAGATGAGATAGAGGCATTTTCTGAAATTTCTAAAGTTGAAATAACGGGTTTATTAGATAAAGAAATAAAAGTTGAAGTGGACTTGCCTCGCATGGAAATGAGTCAAGTTAGCTTTAGAGATATAGAAGATGCTATTGCTTTTGAAAACACCTCTATTGCAGGAGGTGATGTGCTAATTGGAGATACTAGAAGAATGGTACGTACTTCAGCCGAATTTACTTCAGCCGAAGAAATAGCCAACATCATAGTTAAACACGAGAAGGGTAATATTGTTTATTTGAAAGATATTGCTTTAGTGACTGATGGCTACGAGGATAGAGAAAGTTATGCTAGATTAAATACTCAACCGGTAGTTTCCTTAAATGTAGTCAAAAAAAGCGGGGAGAATCTGCTAGAGGCTACGGGAAAAATTATATCCCTATTATCGACTGCCAGACAATCTAAGGTGCTACCTAAAAATTTAACTATTTCTATTACTAACGACCAGTCTGAGCAAACAAGAGACCAGCTTAGCAACTTAGAGAATAGCATCATTTTTGGTGTGATTTTAGTAGTTTTAGTGCTCCTCTTTTTCTTAGGTTTACGCAATGCCTTATTTGTCGGTATGGCCATACCACTATCTATGTTTATCAGCTTTGTGGCTTTAGGTGGTATGGGTACAACTATGAATATGGTGGTCCTATTTGCTCTTATATTGGCTTTAGGAATGTTGGTAGATAACGCCATTGTGGTTATTGAAAATATCGACCGTCTGTATAGACAAGAAGGACTTAGCAGATTGGAGGCTGCCAAACAAGGTGTTGGTGAAATAGCAGTCGCTATAATTTCTTCCACCCTAACGACTCTAGCGGCCTTTTTCCCACTCTTATTTTGGGAAGATTTGATGGGAGAGTTTATGGGCTATATTCCTATGACTTTAATAATAGTTTTAGGCTCATCTTTGTTTGTAGCATTAGTCATAAATCCGGTCTTTGCTTCTCAGTTTGTGAAAAAAGATGAGCGTTCTGCACCGAACAATAAGAAACTTAAAAAGACCTCTATTTACGCAGCTGTATTAGCTATAATATTTTATATTATAGGATTCAAAATGTTAGGTTCTATATCTCTAGTTTTTGCTTTATTGAACTTAGTAAATGGCTTGTACCTAACTCCTTTATCACATACTTTCCAAGACAAGTTTTTGGTGCGTTTAGAAAGACGATATTCTAGAATTTTAAATTGGGCTCTTAAGGCTAGACAACCGCTAAAGTTATTAGCTGGAACATTTGGATTGTTGATTTTTTCAATTGTATTCTTTGCTTTAATGAAGCCTAATGTAGAATTTTTTCCTGTCAACGAGCCTAAGTACATCAATGTGTTTTTAGAAATGCCTGAGGCGACAGATGTTGTAGCAACCGATTCTTTGGCTCGAATTGTTGAGCAAAAAGTCACCACTATTTTGGAGCCTTATCAGCATGCCGTTTCTTCGATATTGACTAATGTAGGTGCTGGAACTTCCGACCCCAACGAAATGGGAGGAGCCAATGGCATTACCCCTAACAAAGCTAGAATTACAATCAATTTTGTAGAATTTAAATATAGAGATGGTGTCATTACGGGAGATGTTATGAAAGAACTTTCAGCCTCTTTGGAAGGTATTTCAGGGGTAGATATTAGCGTTGACAAAAATAGAGATGGACCTCCAATGGGGCGTCCTATTAATATGGAAATTACAGGAGATAATTTCGACCAATTACTATTGATTTCTGAAGATATTCAACACCTTATAGAAAAGGAAAATATTGCAGGAATAGAAGGCTTAAAAGTAGATTTAGAAATGAATAAAGCCGAGCTATTGGTTAATATTGACCGTGATATGGCCCGTCGTATGGGAATTTCTACGGCTCAAGTCGGCTCAACCATTCGTACTGCCTTATTTGGTAAAGAAGTGTCTAAATTTAAAGATGGTGAAGACGAGTACCCCATTACGATTCGATTGGCAGACAAATATCGCTACGATGTATCTTCTTTGATGAACCAACGCATAACCTTTAGAAGTCAATCCAACGGTAAGATTATGCAAATTCCTGTTTCTTCAGTTGCCGATTATACCTACAATAACACCTACGGTTCAGTTAACAGAAAAGATATGAAACGTCAAGTGACCATTTACTCTAATGTGATTGAGGGATACAACGAGAATGTTATCAATGATCAGTTGAAGAAACTATTAGCAGACTACCCTATGCCTGAAAGTTACGACTTACAGTTTACTGGCAAACAACAAGAACAGGAGCAAACTCAAGACTTTTTATCCAAAGCTTTAATGATTGCCGTTGCTTTGATTACTTTGATATTAGTATCGCAATTCAATTCGGCTTTCAAGCCTATCATTATAATTATGACGGTACTATTCAGTACCATAGGAGTTTTCTTAGGTTTAGCCATTTTCAATATGGATTTTGTCATCATTATGACAGGTATAGGTATTGTTTCTTTAGCGGGTATTGTGGTAAATAACGCCATTGTATTGATAGATTATATTGATTTGTTAAAGATTCGTAAAAGAAAGGCATTAGGATTAGAAGAAAATACTAGTTTAAACACTTCTTTAACAGTAGAGTGTATCAAGCAGGCAGGTCAAAAACGTTTAAGGCCCGTATTGTTAACTGCTATAACGACTATACTAGGCCTATTGCCTTTAGCTACGGGTATGAATATTAATTTTGAGACATTATTGACAGAATTTAATCCAAAAATTTTCTTTGGTGGCGATAATGCTATTTTTTGGGGGCCTATGGCATGGACAGTTATTTTCGGCTTGACTTTTGCAACCTTTTTAACATTAGTAATTGTGCCCGTATTGTACTTATTGTTCGATCAGCTAAAAAGAAAGATAGTTAAGATTTAATTAAACTTTCAACTTCAATAGTGAATTCGATAAGCTGTAGATATTAAAATTTGTATATTTGTACCCCTAAAAAAAAAGCTTTGTCTTTACTAGAAAATATTAATATTCCACAAGATCTCAAAAAACTCAAGTCATCAGACTTACCTGAGGTCTGTAATGAACTTAGACAGTTTATTATCAATGTTGTTTCTTCTAAAGGAGGGCACTTTGGGGCTAGTTTAGGAGTAGTAGAGTTGACAGTTGCTTTACATTATATTTTCAATACCCCGCACGATCAATTAGTGTGGGACGTTGGCCATCAGGCCTATGGACATAAAATTCTAACCGGAAGAAAAGACCGTTTTCATACTAATAGAATTTATAAAGGAATTAGCGGTTTCCCAAAGCGTTCGGAAAGTGAATATGATACTTTTGGTGTGGGTCACTCTTCTACCTCTATTTCAGGTGCACTTGGGATGGCTGTAGCTTCGTCATACAAGGGAGATGAAAATAAACAACATATCGCTGTAATTGGAGATGGATCTATGACGGCAGGTTTGGCATTTGAAGGGCTTAATCATGCAGGGATTGAAAATTCAAACTTACTTGTTATTTTAAATGATAACTGTATGTCTATTGACCCAAATGTTGGAGCGTTGAAAGAATACCTAACCGATATAGCAACTTCACACACTTATAACAAAGTAAAAGATGATGTTTGGAAATTATTAGGAAAAATAAGTAGGTTTGGGCCTAACGCACAGGCAATTGCTTCTAAGCTAGAAAATGCTATGAAGTCGGTACTACTTAAGCAAAGTAACTATTTCGAGTCTTTGAATTTTAGATATTTTGGCCCCGTGGATGGTCACGATGTGGTACACCTTTCCAAGGTGCTCAATGACTTAAAAGATATTCCAGGCCCTAAAATATTACATTGTCTTACCAAGAAAGGAAAAGGCTACGAGCCAGCAGAAAAAGGCAGCCCTACCAAGTGGCATGCTCCAGGATTATTTGATAAAAATACAGGAGAAATTATTAAAAGTGTATCTTCAGTTCCAGAGCCACCAAAATACCAAGATGTATTTGGTAAGACTATTGTCGAGTTAGCAAAAGAAAACGATAAAATAATGGGTGTTACCCCAGCTATGCCTACTGGTTGTTCTTTAGGAATTATGATGGAAGAAATGCCAAAACGTGCTTTTGATGTTGGTATTGCTGAGCAACATGCTGTTACTTTTTCTGCGGGACTAGCAACCCAAGGTATGGTTCCTTACTGTAACATCTATTCTTCGTTTATGCAAAGAGCTTATGACCAAGTAATACATGATGTAGCCATTCAGAATCTTAATGTAGTTTTTTGCTTAGATAGAGGTGGATTGGTTGGTGCTGACGGACCAACACATCATGGAGTTTATGATATGGCTTATTTTAGATGTATTCCCAATATGGTAGTATCTGCACCAATGAATGAGCAAGAATTACGTAATCTTATGTATACTGCTCAGCTTCCAAACAAAGGTCCTTTTTCTATTCGCTATCCTAGAGGTAAAGGAGTTATGATAGATTGGCAAACCCCATTTAAAGAAATCCCAATAGGTAAAGGACGAGAAATAAGTAAGGGAAATGAAGCCGCTATTTTAACAATTGGCCACGTGGGTAATTTTGCTCAAGAGGCTTTATCTAAATTGGATACTTACAGCATTGCTCATTATGATATGCGCTTTGTGAAACCATTAGACGAAAATTTGTTACATCAAATCTTTAAAAAGTACAACAAAATTATTATTGTGGAAGATGGGTGTATTCAAGGAGGTTTTGGAAGTGCCGTTATAGAATTTATGGTTGATCATAATTATCAAGCGAATGTCAAGCGCCTAGGTATTCCTGATAAATACATAGAACATGGTACTCAAGCTGAGTTATGGAGAGAGTGTGAGTATGACACACAAGCTATTATTGAGAATATTCAAAAACTTATAGGAGTCAAGAAAGTTGCTACTACAGCATAACAACCTTTATTTACTAAAAAATAAAATTCTACAGATTTTATTTTAGTTTGAATCCGTCCATAAACTTAGTAGTATATTCTCCTTTTATGAAGTCTTCGTTGCTCATAAGTTGTAAATGAAAAGGTATTGTTGTTTTAATACCCTCTATAACGAATTCTTCTAGAGCTCTTTTCATTTTTGCAATAGCTTCTTCTCGAGTTTGAGCTACTGTAATAAGTTTAGCTATCATAGAATCGTAATTAGGCGGGATAATATAATTAGCATAAACATGAGTATCAATACGTATACCGTGACCTCCAGGTGCGTGAAAATTAGTGATTTTGCCCGGGCTTGGCCTGAAATCATTATAGGGATCCTCTGCATTTATACGACACTCAATAGCATGTAATTGAGGGTAATAATTTTTGCCAGATATCTTTATACCGGCAGCTACTTTGATTTGTTCACAGATTAAATCATAATCAACCACTTCTTCTGTTATGGGGTGTTCAACCTGAATACGAGTGTTCATCTCCATAAAATAGAAGTTACGGTGTTTATCCACTAAAAACTCTACAGTTCCTGCACCTTCGTATTTAACTGATTCGGCGGCTTTTACAGCGGCTTTTCCCATTGCTTCTCTCAGCTCATCTATCATAAATGGTGATGGTGTTTCCTCGACTAGCTTTTGATGTCTTCTTTGTACCGAACAGTCTCTTTCTGAAAGGTGACAAGCTTTGCCAGTGCTATCTCCAATAATTTGTATTTCTATGTGTCGCGGGTCCTCTATGAATTTCTCCATATACATGCTATCGTTGCCAAATGCAGCTGCTGATTCTTGTCTTGCAGAGTCCCAAGAGGCTTCAAGATCAGTTGCTTTCCAAACCAATCGCATACCCCTACCACCACCGCCGGCAGTGGCCTTTAGCATTATAGGATAACCTATTTCTTTTGCTAGTTTTTTACAGTGTGGAAAGTCTTTGATTAGACCATCAGAGCCGGGTATGGTAGGCACTCCTGCCTTTTTCATAGTTTCTTTTGCTGCTGCTTTATCACCCATAGCTTCAATCATCTCAGGAGAAGCGCCAATAAATTTGATGCCATTTTCACTACATATTTTTGAAAACTTTGCATTTTCTGAAAGAAATCCATATCCAGGATGTATTGCATCGGCATTAGTAATTTCTGCTGCAGCTATTATATTAGGAATATTCAGATATGATTCTGAGGATGGCCCAGGGCCTACACAAACCGCTTCATCTGCAAATCTAACATGTAAACTCTCTGCATCTGCAGTGGAATAAACAGCGACTGTTTTGATACCCATTTCTTTACAAGTACGAATTACTCTGAGTGCTATTTCACCTCTATTGGCTATTAAAATTTTGCTAAACATAATACTGCTTTAGGAAGGATCAACTAAAAATAGGGCTTGGTCGTATTCTACAGGAGTAGAATCATCTACCAATACTTTAACTATTTTTCCACTCAGCTCGGATTCTATTTCATTAAAAAGTTTCATAGCTTCTATCACACAAAGTACATCGCCTGCTTTTATACTGTCGCCAACATTTACAAAGGTATCTTTGTCCGGAGATGGTTTTCTATAGAAAGTTCCAATCATAGGTGATTTTATAGTAATGTATTTGTCATCATCATTAGTTTTAGCTTGAATTGGAGTATCTTCTGATGGTTTAGTTGTTGTTGGAGCTGGGGCAGATGCTGGAGCAGCAGCAGGAATTACCGCCGCTGGGCTTTGCGCCACAGGAATTTGCTGAATGATAGTCGTCTCTGGAACAGCACCTTTTTTAGCTGGTGATTTAATGGATATTTTTACATTATCGATTTCCAAATTGACTTCTGTTGCACCAGATTTTGCAACAAACTTTATTAATTCTTGTATTTCTTTAATGTCCATATTATAATTTTTTCAAAGATATAATTATTTATTATCGTATGCCCATTTTAAATAAATAGAGCCCCACGTAAAGCCTCCGCCAAAGGCCGCTAAGATAAGATTATCCCCTTTATTCAATTGATTTTCCCATTCCCATAAACACAATGGTATTGTGCCATTAGTGGTGTTACCATATCGCTGAATATTCAGCATGACTTTATCCATGCCAACGCCCATTCTATTGGCTGTAGCATCAATGATTCTTTTGTTGGCTTGATGAGGTACTAGCCATGCGATATCTTCACCTTTGAGATTATTTCTTTCCATAATTTCACCAGAAACATCTGCCATTCCTTTTACAGCAAATTTAAATACCGTTTGACCTTCTTGGTGTATGAAATGTTCTTTATTTTTTATGGTTTCTTTTGAGGCTGGGCGGTATGAACCACCACCTGTCATACGTAGAAAGTGACGTCCTTCGCCATTACTTTTCATAATAGAGTCTTGTACGCCTAAACCATCTTTATTGGGCTCTAGTAAAACAGCACCAGCACCATCCCCAAAGATGATACACGTTTGTCGGTCGGAATAGTCCACTATAGAAGACATCTTGTCGGCACCGACTACAACAATTTTTTTGTAATCCCCTGTTTCTATGTATTTTGCTGCAGTTGCTATAGAAAACAAAAAACCTGAACAGGCCGCCATTAGGTCGTACGCAAAGGCATTTTTAGCACCTATCTTATCGGCTATAATACAAGCTGTAGATGGAAACATCATATCGGGTGTTGCGGTAGCGCAGATGATGCAGTCTATTTCTTCAGCAGAAATACCTCTTTTTTGTAGTAATCCTTCAATAGCACCTACACCAAGGTCTGAGGAGGCTAAGCCTTCGCCTTTTAATATTCGTCTTTCTTTAATACCTGTTCGGGTGGTTATCCACTCGTCATTAGTGTCTACCATTGTTTCTAACTCTTGATTAGTTAACACGTATTCGGGCACGTATCCATGAACGCTAGTTATTGCAGCTCTAAGCTTAGTCATTATTGAAGTTATTTAAAATTTTTGTTGTGAGGTCTGCATCAACCACATCTGATGTAAGTACTATCATGTTTTTGATAGCAATAGCATTTGAGATACCGTGACCTATCACAACGGTTTTGTTAAGTCCTAAAATGGGTGTTCCGCCATAGTTTTCGTAATTGAATCTATCGAAATAGTCGTCTTCTATTTGGCGTTGTTTGATGAGAGAATATACCGATTCTGCTTGTTTAAGTATAACATTTCCGCTAAAGCCGTCACATACTATAACGTCACATTTGTCATCAAATAGGTGTCTGCTCTCAATATTGCCATAGAAGTTAAAGTCTGTGCTATCTTTCATCATTTCGTGAGCGGCGATAGTTAGCATATTCCCTTTGCTTTCTTCTTCGCCAATGTTTAGTAGTCCTACTCGTGGTGTTTGTACACCACAAACGTGCTCAGCAAATAGAGATCCAAGAATACCAAATTGGTACAATACATCAGCTTTACAATCAGCATTTGCGCCAACATCAAGTATAACATTAACCCCACCATCTAATTTTGGTAATACAGATGAAATGCAAGGGCGTAATATGCCGGGAACTGGTTTTACAGACATATAGCCGCCGACGAACATAGCTCCAGTATTTCCAGCACTAGCAAAGCCATCTATTTGGCCTTTTTTGAGCAGACCGAAGCCAACGGCAATACTAGATTTGGGTTTTTGAACAAATGCTTTGGTGGGATGATCGCCCATTTCAATAATATCGGGAGCGTGAACGATGCTAAATGTAGATGAATCGACTTGGTGTTTTTTAAGTTCGTTAGTTATTTGGTCTTGGTCGCCAATAAGAACTATTTCGATGCAATCGGCAAGGTTGTCAATGGCTAATACGCTTCCTTCAATTGTCGCTGATGGGGCAAAATCCCCACCCATTACATCTATACCTATTCGAACTTTAGTCATAAAACAAAAGTAGACTTAAAAAGCTTTTAAAAAGTTTTTAAATCTACATATAATACACACAAGATTGTTAAATCACGTGGGATAAATTATTTTTCCATTACTACTTTACCGTTGTAGTAAAGTACACCATCTACCCAGTGTGCTCTGTGTGTTTGATGAGTCTCTCCAGTCGTTTGACATACGCTTAATTGTGGCGTTGTAGCTTTGTCGTGAGTACGTCTTTTATCTCTTCTTGTTTTAGAGATTTTACGTTTAGGATGTGCCATAATTTAAATTTATTTAGTCTTAAGTTGTTTTAAATTTTCCCATCTTGGGTCAATTGTTTCGTCAATATCTTCTGTCAATCCCATCTGTTCGATGTGTTCTAACATTTCGGGGTTGCACTCGTTTATTGATTGGTGTGTTCGTTTAGAGGGTAGCGATAAATGAGCAAATTCGTAAATATAACGTGCTAAAGATAGTGTATGTTCGTTGCTCGATAGAATGAGAATCTCATCACTTTCTACGCTTTCCATAATGTCAGAAAACTTAACAATCAATTCAAAGTGTTGATTTATTTCTTGTTGATAGTCTTCGGCACATCGGTCACAAGCTAAAGTTAAATGTCCAGTAATGACAAAATCCAATTGCAGTAATGTTGCCTTTTTTACTAGATTAATATTTGTGATAATGTTAGCCTTTTCTATCTCAGAATAATCAAACAGTGTAAAGAACGAATCTTCAATATCAAAGTTGAATTGGTGGCTGCCTAATTTTAAAGCCGAAAATTGAATTTCAAAATCTTTAGACTTAACCATAAATTCAGAACTTTTTCAAAGTAGCCTGCAAATGTAATAAAATTCCTTAAATCTATCCTTTGCAATAACAATGAATACGGACTAACGCTCTCTAGACTTTTCCTTTTTGGGTTGGGGCGGCAAAATATTGCTATTTAGTTCTTGCCATTCTTGGCGTTTTTTGTAGATGCCACATGCGGTGTATATGGCTTGTATGAAAGAGCTTTCAGAAGCTATATTTTTACCAGCTATATCGTAGGCAGTGCCGTGGTCAGGCGAAGTTCTAACTACTGACAATCCGGAGGTAAAATTCACACCATTTCCAAAAGATAATGTTTTGAAAGGCACTAAGCCTTGGTCGTGGTACATGGCTAGTACTCCGTCAAAGGCCTTTAATTGATTTGAGCCAAAAAAACCATCAGCGGGATATGGGCCAAAGGCTAACAAGCCTTTGTCTTCGGCTTTTTGTAATGCTGGTATTATGGTTTTTTCTTCTTCTTGCCCAAGCAAACCATTATCTCCTGCGTGGGGGTTCAGTCCCAAAACAGCAATTTTTGGCTTACGAATACCAAAATCTTGAATTAAACTATGATTAAAGGACTCTAGCTTTTGCAGTATTAATTCTTGGGTAATGTGTTTGGACACTTGTTCTATGGGTAGATGACCCGTTACTAGCCCTATACGCAGTTCCTCGTTGAGCATTAACATCAAAGCTTGACCTTCAAATTGTTGTTCTAAAAATTCAGTATGACCGGGAAATTTGAAGTTATTGGATTGTATGTTTTCTTTGTTGATAGGGGCTGTTACTAGAACATCAATACTTCCGTTTTGTAGGGCTTGACAAGCTTTTTGAAGAGATTTCAAGGCATATTTGCCGCCATTTTCCAGGTTACCATAATTGGGGACAAGTGTTTCTTTCCAGCAATTTAGGATATTTAATTTTTTGAGCTTACTTTCATTGATGGACTGTATTTTATTTAAGTTTATATCTTCTAATACTAATTGTTTTATGGTGTCTTTGGCTAAATTATAATCACCGAAAACTATGGGAGTACAAAAGTTTAGTATTCGTTTATCTTTAAAGCTTTTTAAGATTACCTCTAGTCCAACACCATTGGTGTCTCCTATGGATATGCCTAATTTGATGGTTTTACGCATTAGCTTTTAGTTTTAAGAAAGTCGAATAATAAGCGCACGCCTACTCCTGTGCCTCCTTGCCCTCTGTAGTTAAAAGGGCTTTGGGTAAATGCTGGTCCAGCGATGTCTAAGTGGGTGTAAGGGTAGTCAGTAAAATGCTCTAAAAACTTACCAGCAGTAATGGCTCCAGCTTCGGCACCACCTAGATTTTTGAGGTCGGCAATGGTCGATTTTAAATCCTCTTTATATTCCTCCCAAAAGGGAAATTCTGCCAACCTTTCGTGTACTCTGTGTCCACTTTCTTTCAGATCAGATAAAGTCTTTTGGTCGTTGCCCATAGCTACAATACCTTGTTTGCCGATAGCTCGAGCAGCGGCACCTGTTAGGGTGGCTAGGTCAATCACAATTTCGGGCTTATATTTTTTAGCATAGCTTAGGGCATCAGCAAGAATCAATCGTCCTTCAGCATCAGTGTTGAGTACTTCCACCGTAGAACCGTCGTGCATAGTTATCACATCGCCTGGGGCATAGGCATTACCAGACGGTCTGTTGTCTGTAGCAGGAACTAATCCGACTACGTGTACCTTTAATTTAGCTTTGGCTATGGCGTACATTGTACCGACTACGGCTGCCGAACCTCCCATATCACATTTCATAATATCCATAGAGTTGGGCGTAGGCTTAAGACTCAAGCCACCAGTATCATAAACTATGCCTTTACCAACCAATAAGATGGGTTTGTTGTTAGTCGCCCCTTTGGGTTTCCACTCCATAATGTTAAATGTAGGGGGGTCAATACTTCCTTTATTGACAGCTAGAAGTCCTCCCATTTTCAGAGTTTCTATTTTGCTTTTATGAAAGACTTCTACGCTAAAGCCTGATGCCTTTCCTAGGCTTTCGATGTCCTTACT
>CEQX01003350.1_pt1 | contig 19919 bp, 21 predicted proteins | sample 356261 | NCBI WGS metagenome assembly CEQX01 (sample SAMEA2621076, study PRJEB7988) | marine metagenome | isolation source: saline water (ENVO:00002010), including | reverse complement strand
CAAGGCTATTGGAAATGGGGTGGAGGAGGCCTTGATGCATTAGGTTATACAGATTTTGCTGGATCAGGTGTCGTACATCTTTGTGGCGCAGCCGCCGCTCTGGCAGCAGTAATAGTATTAGGACCTAGAAAAGGTAAATATGGTGACAATGGATCCGTATATGCCATACCTGGCTCAAACATCCCTCTAGCCGCATTAGGAGCTTTAGTCTTGTGGCTTGGTTGGTTTGGCTTTAATGGAGGCTCGCAACTGGCCATAAATACTGCTTCAGATGCTATTGCAGTTGGACAGATATTCTTGAATACAAATATGTCTGCCGCAGGCGGTGTCTTAGGAGCATTAATGGCAAGTAAAATGCTTTCAGGAAAAGCTGATGTTACGATGGCTATAAACGGAGCTATTGCTGGTCTGGTGGCTATTACTGCAGCACCAGATACCCCAACTGGAGGATTGGCAACCTTGATAGGATTTGTTGGAGGCGTCATAGTGTATTTTTCTGTGATTCTATTGGATACAAAATTGAAAATCGACGATCCTGTAGGTGCAATATCAGCTCATGGAACAGTTGGACTGTGGGGCATTATGGCAACCCCTCTTTCAGGAGCAGGTGCTTTTGGAACCCAATTTTTAGGTGCTTTGATAATTTTCGCTTGGGTTTTCATAACAAGTTTTATTGTACTTAAAATACTGAACTCTTTATTTGGAATTAGAGCGTCTGAAGAAGATGAAGAGCTAGGTCTAGATAAAGCTGAAATTGGCGTAGAGGCATACCCTGATTTTAGCTAATGCTGAACTGAATGATGCGCAATTTCGTTAACCCTATAATCAGGTGGTCCTTTTAAGGATCACCTGTTTTTGAGCTAGATGGAACTATTTAATTAACATGGATGTTAACTCAAACCTGGAAATGAATATGCAGTTTATTAAACCAAAGGAAGCTGCAGAAATACTTTTATGCAGCGAGAGAACACTAGAAGCTTGGCGTCGCGATCAAAGAGGGCCAAGTTATTACAAACTCGAAGGCAAAATTCTTTACGCATTAAAGGATGTCTTAACATTCATTGAAAAGTCTAAAGTAGAAGCCTGATAGTTTTTTCTATAGTTAATATTTCCTAGTATTTTCATTCTTATGAAAAAAGTAATTTTTTGGTGCAATTTAAAATAAACTGCACCTTTTGCTTGCTAATTACTTTCTTATAAATATAAGAACCCTATATTTGACGCTATTTTACTAATATTCACTCACTGGCACGTAAATTGCATATATAAAGTGAATTGTTTTCTATTTATCAAACGGTAGATAACATCTATGATGAATAAACCAATTATAGGAGTCTTTTATGAAATTAATAACTGCAATAATCAAGCCCTATAAGCTTGATGAAGTTAGAGAAGCTTTATCCGAGATAGGGGTAACTGGTTTAACTATCACAGATGTAAAAGGTTTTGGAAGACAAAAAGGCCATACGGAACTCTACAGAGGCTCGGAGTACGTAGTCGATTTTTTACCTAAAACCAAAGTTGAAGTTGCCGTCAGTGACAATAATTTAGATAAAGCAATAGATGCTATATCTCAAGTATCAAACACTGGAAAAATAGGAGATGGAAAAATATTTGTGTCTTCGTTGGAACAAGTGGTTCGTATTAGAACAGGAGAAATAAACGAAGACGCCTTATAAACAGGTGACATAATGAAAAAAAACCTTCTTCTCCCTTTCTTAATATTGCTTTCTTCCGTAGTTTCTGCTGATGAATTAAACTCAGGAGATACTGCATGGATATTAACATCAACTGCATTAGTACTGTTCATGACACTACCTGGACTGTCTCTTTTTTATGCTGGTCTTGTCAGGAGCAAGAACGCTATTTCTGTATTAATGCAATGTTTTGCTATTGCTTGCATTGTTTCTGTGGCATGGGTTGTATACGGATATAGCCTAGCTTTTACTGAAGGAAATTCTTTTATCGGAGGCACTAGTGCATTTTTCTTGAACGGAATTGGACGCGACACGCTGGCTCCAGAAACTACTATGCCTCACTCTTTGTTTGTCATATTCCAGATGACATTTGCAATTATTACGCCTGCTTTGGTTGTAGGTGCTTTTGCAGAGAGAATGAAATTTGGAGCGATGTGCCTCTTCTCTTTGCTTTGGTTTACTGCCGTTTACATACCAGCATGCCATATGATTTGGGGCGGTGGCTATCTTTCAGATGTCAAAGACTTCGCGGGTGGACTTGTAGTGCACTTAACTTGCGGAGTTGGGGCATTAGTCATAGCTTTGATGTTGGGTCCCAGAAAAGGTTTTCCTGCAACTGCAATGCCTCCTCATAATAGAACGATGGTTGTAACTGGAGCAGCAATGCTCTGGGTTGGTTGGTTTGGCTTTAATGCTGGAAGCTCTTGGGCTGCTGATGGTTTAGCAGGAATGGCAATGTTAGTTACTCATATAAGTGCTGCCACAGGGGCGCTCACATGGATGGCTATTGAGTGGATTAGAGGTGGAAAGCCTACTATCGTAGGAATTGCAACAGGAATGGTTGCTGGTCTTGCAACGATAACACCTGCTGCGGGTAGCGTTGGTCCCGAGGGTGCTATTTTGATAGGATTGATGGCAGGATCGATATGCTTTTATGCAACCCTTACTGTAAAAGGTGTCCTAGGAATAGATGATTCCTTGGATGTATTCCCTGTTCATGGGATCGGTGGTGTCATAGGTATAATTATGGTCAGCTTTTTAGGGGTCAAAGGAGGCTTCCTCGGATCTAGTGCTGGAGAAGAATGGATCCCAATGGAGCAGTTTATGATTCAACTAAAAGGAATTTTTATAATAGGTTTATGGACGGCTGTAGCATCATGGGTAATTTTAAGAGCCATTAGTATTTTCACTCCTTTGAGAGTAACTGAAGAGGAGGAGTATGAGGGGCTTGATATCGCTGAGCATGAGGAGAGGAGCTATGACTTAATCTGAACTCTGTGAGAAAAATAACCGGCTTTAAGGCCGGTTTTTTTTTATAATTTACAAAGCCAAGTGAAAAAAAATTTGATACTAACGATAATGGGTCCCACAGGGGTAGGGAAGACCGATCTTATTATCGAATTGTATTCACAATTTCCTATAAAGATTATAGGTGTCGATTCAGTCCAAATTTATAAATACTTAAACATCGGAAGTGGGAAACCGTCTTCTGATTTATTACAGAAATATCCTCATGATTTGGTAGACATAATTGAACCAACTGAACATTACTCAACAGCTCAATTTCAGAAAGATGTAATAAAATCAATAAAAGATTCGTTTAAAGAAGAAAAGACCCCTATTTTAGTTGGAGGGACAATGATGTACTTCCATCATCTAGTTGAAGGAATTTCTAAATTACCCGATGTGAGTTACGAAATAAGAACTGAAGTAGAAAACGAATTTAAAAAAAAAGGATCCCTGGAGATGCATAACTATTTAAAGATGATTGATTACAAATCATCAAGCAACATTCATTTTAATGACTCTCAAAGAATAAAACGTGCTATCGAAGTTTATAGATCAACTGGTAAAGAACTTTCTATGTGGCAAGAAGAGAAAAAAAAAGAAGTTAATGAAATTATTTCAGAATCTAACCTAAAGCAAATAGCGTTGATACCCGAAAGTCGAGATTTTCATAAAGAGGTAATTGCCGATAGATTTAACTTGATGATTAAAGAAGGTCTTGTTGAGGAGGTCGAAGGTATTCTCAATCTAGAGGGAATGAGTGGCGCTTCATATTCAATGAAAAGTGTTGGTTACCGTCAAGTTTGCGAATACTTGGCTGGAGATTATGATCTAGATGATATGATACGTAGATCAGTGAACTCTACTAGGCAATTAGCCAAAAGACAGATGACTTGGATAAATAATTGGAATGGTTTAATTAAAATCGACAAGAGAGAATCTGCTTCAAATGTTGTTAATGATCTGATCAAGAAAAATATATGAGTCACTTAAATACCTTTTCGAATTCTGTAATAGTTCACATTGACAGATTTTCTTTGAGCAAAGACTTGCAACTTGAAGCACTCGAAGAGTTTAAGGAATTATGTCTATCTTCTGGCACAAAAGTATCCGCGGAAGTTTCAGGAAAAATAGATCGACCTTCACCAAATTTTTTTGTTAAAAAAGGTAAGCTGGAAGAGATAAAAATACTCGTCAGATCTAATAAGGCTAATTTAGTAATTTTTAATAATGATTTAACTCCAACTCAGGAGAGAAACCTTGAAAAATTTCTAGGAGCAAGAGTTTTAGACAGAACATCTCTAATACTTGATATCTTTGCCACAAGGGCAACAAGTCACATCGGTAAGGTTCAAGTTGAATTGGCACAGTTGACACATTTATCTACAAGATTAGTGAGAGGATGGAGCCATCTTGAGAGACAGAAAGGTGGTATTGGACTAAGAGGACCTGGAGAGACGCAGCTAGAAACCGATAGAAGGTTGATTGGTCAGAGAATAAAGAACCTTAAGAAAAGATTAGAGAAAGCTCATAATCAAAAAGAAGTAAACCGCTATGCAAGAAGAAAAGGAAAAGAAAAGGTAGTTGCTTTGGTAGGTTATACGAATGCAGGAAAAACTACCCTGTTTAACTATCTAACAAAGAACAATCTCTACGCAGCAGATAAACCTTTTGCAACTTTGGATTCTGTTACCAGAAAGAATGATATGCCTGAGTTAAACAATATCCTTTTTTCCGATACTGTTGGATTTATATCAAATCTTCCAACTCAGTTAGTTGAGTCGTTTAAAGCAACTTTAGATGACCTCAGTTCAGCTGATCTTTTGTTGCATGTTGTTGATATATCGGACAAAGATCACAGATTCAAAGTTAAGGAAGTTGAAAAAATTTTGAAAGATTTGGGCTTATCAGATAAGCCTACTTTACGAATTAATAACAAGTGCGACAAACTTAATTTAAAAAATCTTGAAAGCTTATCAAGCACAAGCCAAGATCAAATTTGGCTCTCTGCAATCACATTAGAAGGCTTTCAAAGTTTATTCGAGGTTATTAATTTCAAGCTTAAAGGTAAGGTTTCGAGGAATTGGGTAAGCTTGACCGCTGATTTGGGTTGGCTACGGGCAGAACTCTATTCTTTAAATGGAATCCTTGAAGAGAGAATATCTGACCAAGGTCTGATAGAATTACACCTTGAAAGTTTTCAAAATGACCTTATTAAGTTATTAGAAATAGAAGGTTGCACTTTAATCGAAGAAAAACAAACACAGGAAGCAATATAAATGTCTTGGAATGGAAATGATAATAAAGATCCATGGGGAAGGAATGATACTCCACCTGAGATCGACGAAGTAATTAAGAAAGTAAGAGAAAAAATAGATTCTATTTTTGGTGGAGGTTCTTCAGGGGACTCCTCCTCGGGGGGTGGTTTTTCAAAGAAATCAATCTCATTCGGCTTTACTATTTTATTTCTGGCTTACATAGGCTTAGGGATATACCAAGTAGAAGAAGCTGAAAGATCAGTTGTTCTGCGATTCGGTGAATTTTCAGAAATAAAAGGTCCTGGCTTGAGATGGAATCCTCCGATTGTAGATTCGGTCACGGTCGTAGATGTTGTCCGTGTAAGACCCCATAGGCATGACGCCTTAATGCTGACAAAAGATGAGAATATTGTAGATGTTACTGTCTCTGTACAATATCAAATAGCTGATCCGAAAAAATATGTACTGGATATAAGGGATGCAGACGCAAGTCTCGTGCAGGCTACTGAGAGTGCTCTTAGACATGTAGTCGGCGGCTCTATCATGGACGATGCCTTAACCACTGGTCGTCAGCTAATTGCACAAGAAGTTAAGACGAGACTACAAAGGTATTTAAATAAATATAATACTGGACTTGAGGTTGTGATAGTAAATATAGAAGATTCTTCACCTCCAAACCAAGTGCAAGAGGCTTTTGATGACGTCATCAAAGCAAGAGAAGATGAGGTTCGTGCCAGGAATGAAGCTGAGACTTATGCTAATGGTTTGGTGCCAGAGGCAAGAGGTCAAGCTCAAAGAATGTTACAGGACGCTGAAGCTTATAAAGAGCAAGTGGTGTCCGAAGCTGAAGGTGACGCAACTCGATTTAACTTATTGTTAGCTGAATATCAGAAAGCACCTGATGTTACTCGAAATCGACTTTATCTAGACTCAATTCAAGGAGTAATGTCGAATAGTACAAAAGTTATGATTGATGTTGAAGGTGGAAATAATATTCTTTATTTACCGCTTGATAAGATAGCTGAATCGGCTAGAGGTGTTGAGAGTTTAAATATTCCAGCTAACACATCTAGCAATACTTCAATAAGGGATCTGACAAATCAGGTTATAGAAGAAATTAGACGAAGAAATAGACAAGAGGAAAGAAGATAATGAAAGCTTTAAAAGCATTAACAATTCCAGTTTTGGTATTTGCTGTGATTGCAATAAGCCAATCTATATTTGTAGTTAAAGAAACTCAGAGAGCAGTAAAATTAGAATTCGGTGCTGTGGTCGAATCCGATGTTGAACCGGGATTACATTTCAAAATTCCAATTGTTAACTCTGTAACAAAATTTGATGCGAGAATTCTTACTTTGGATGCCGCACCGCAAAGCTATCTTACTTCGGAGAAGAAAGCATTAACAGTGGACTCCTTTGTTAAATGGCGAGTAAGTGATGTAGAAAAATATTATACAACGACTGGTGGAGATGAAGAGAGACTGAGAAGATTATTAATCCAGAGAGTGGATGCCGGTTTAAGAAATGAATTTGGAAGCCGTACTGTCAATGAGGTTGTATCCGGAGAGAGAGATGAGTTGATGGATAAATTGACCCTACAACTTAATACAATTGCTTTAGAAGAACTCGGCGTAGAAGTAATAGATCTTAGAGTTAAGAAGATCGATCTTCCTCCCGAAGTAAGTGATTCTGTATATAACAGAATGAGAACAGAGAGGGAAAGGTTGGCCAAAGAACTCAGAGCACAAGGCAACGAAGTAGCGGAAAAGATAAGAGCTACTGCTGATAAAGAGAAAACAATCATTTTGGCCGATGCTTATAGACAAGCTGAGGAAATTAAGGGTAATGGTGATGCAATAGCAACTGCAACATATGCAAATGCTTATTCAAAAGATCCAGAGTTTTATGATTTCACAAGAAGTTTAAAAGCATATCAATCAACCTTCGGTAGCAAATCAGATATATTACTCATTAATCCAGATAGCGATTTTTTTAAGTATTTAGACGATTCAAAGGCAGCTAAATAAAATTAAATGGATTCAAAAATACGCTGGAGCTTACCTGATGGCGTTGACGAATTGTTGCCGCCTAAAGCACTTGAAGTAGAGATTCTTAGAAGAAAATTGATAGATAGTTATTTGGCTTCCAACTATGAATTAATTATCCCACCGATATTAGAATTATCCGAAACAATAGGCGGAGAAGCTCATGAGGAAATAAAGTCAAACGCTTTCAGTTTCAAAGATAATTTAACAGGTAAAAACCTGTCTATCAGACCAGACATTTCTGAGCAGGCTTCAAGAATAGATGCTTTTAGAATTAAATCAAATGATATCGTTAAGCTTTGCTATGCAGGCGAGGTTGCCAAGAGTAAATCTTCTAAAGTTTTAAGATCTAGAACGACAATACAGGTTGGAGCCGAGATATTCGGAGACTCTTCTCTTGCATCTGAAATAGAAAGTGTTGATTTGATGTTACAAAGCCTTCATCTTGCAAAGGTTAAAAACATCACTCTGAGCTTAGGACATGCAGGCTTTACTGCCTCAATACTTCAGCTCTTTAAGAACGTAACTGAAGAAGAATTTTCTCAAATTGAAATGGCATTATCAAAAAAGTCTAAGTCAGATATCGAAAGAGTTGTTTCTGATTCAAATCAGTATAAAAATTCTCTTCTATCTTTATGCGATTTGTATGGAGATCTTGATGTAATAAACCTAGCAAGAGAAGAATTTTCATATTTAGATAAAACTAAGATTTACTTAGATAATTTAGAAAAATTTACAAATTATCTCAAAGAGAAGGAAAATGTTTCTCTTCACATAGACTTATGTGAGGTGCAGGGTTTTAAATATCATAATGGTATAGTATTTTCCGCGTACACAGATTCTGTTGGTTATGTCCTTGCCAAAGGGGGTAGATATGACGGTTTGCGAAAGTCGTCTGATCAGGATAGACCCGCTGTAGGATTTGACTTGGACCTGATCGCTGTATCAAATTTGTAGGAAATATAAAAATGAATAGGAATATTTCTCTGTTAGGCCTTCAATGGGGTGATGAAGGGAAAGGTAAGGTTGTTGACAATCTGGCTAAGGATTTAGATGCTGCTGTAAGGTATCAGGGCGGACACAACGCAGGCCACACTCTGATCGTAAATGGGAAAAAAATTGTTTTTCATTTGCTGCCATCAGCAATTTGTCATGAGAACATAAAGTGCTTCATTGGAAGAGGCGTTGTAGTAAGCCTAGAGGCATTGTTTGCAGAGATAGACGAAGCACAAGAAGTTTTAGGAAATATCGAGAACAGACTTAGAATAAGCTCAGCTTGTAGCCTCATACAGCCGTATCATATTTTACTTGATCAACTTAGAGAGAAATCGAATAATCTCACAAAAATAGGAACCACCGGAAGAGGCATAGGAACTTCATATGAAGACAAAGTTGGCAGGAGATCAATTAGAGTTGCTGATTTATATAACGAGGAAAAACTCAAAGATAAGCTTACTCAGTCTCTTGAATTTTATAATTCTGTTTTTGAGCACTCCTTTTCTTCTCCTAAAATAGATATCAATGAGTTATTTGATCTAAATCTCGAACAGGCTGACAAATTAAAACCCTATGTAGGTAACGTTATAGAAGAATTAAGGGAATTACAAAATAATGATAAGAAAATTTTATACGAGGGTGCACAAGGTGCTCTCTTAGATATAAGTCTAGGTACTTATCCCTTTGTTACATCTAGCAATTTAATAGGAGGAATACCTTCTGGTGCAGGTATCAGTCCTTCAGATATTGACTATACGATTGGGATTACAAAAGCTTATACGACAAGAGTTGGAGAAGGGCCTTTTCCTACTGAATTATTTGATGAAATGGGCTCTTATCTAGCTGAAACTGGTGGTGAAGTTGGCGCAACAACCGGTAGACCCAGGAGGTGTGGCTGGTTAGATGGATTTTTGTTGAAGAACATGGTGAAGCTTAGCGGCGTAGATGGATTATGCCTCACCAAAATCGATGTGTTAGATAATCTACAAAAAATTAAAATTGCTGATGACTATAAAAATTGTCAATCTCAAGAGGAAATAATAGAAACAATGGACTTGGAAGAAGTCACACCATCCTATCTCGAACTTGATGGTTGGTTAGAGCCAACAGCTGGAAAAACTTCATATGATGATCTAGATGATAATGCCAAAGCATTTGTAGAGAAAATTGAGGAAATATCAGGGGTTCCTGTTATCATGATCTCAACTGGACCTAAGAGGGAAGATACAATAATAAGAAAAAATATTTAAAAAGATGAGATACATACTTTTATTTTTATTTTTTATAACTTTCGCTTTAAATGCGGATGAAATAGACTTCAAAGAAGGAGATAAGTTCAAAGCAAACAAATATGAAGCAATAGCTTTATATTTATACAAAGGCGATGCCACGAGAGTGAATATTGCAAGAGATCTTAATTACTCTCTTCAAGACTTTGTAGACCATGCTTCTGTTGATCAAAGGGATATTTACAAAGTTAGAAGGGGAGATATTTTTGTCCTCACTGAGAGCTATAGAAACGGTGACATTTTTAAAGTCAGTTTGGATAGTAAAAGAACATACAGAGAAAAATATTTTGTACTTTCCGAAGATTTGAAGAGATCATCGATAAACTTAGTTACAGAAGAGTCTTAAGACCTAATGAAGCGCTATTTAAGAATAGCTTTTAATGGGATCTACATACTATTAACATTATTAATTTTATTGTTTCTTGGACTTCATTTTGACTTTTTTGGTGAGCACCAAAAAGAAGGCAAGATAGAAGAATTTATAAATACCTCTTCAGTTTCAAATATAACTGAATCCAGCAAAAAGTTGATTTTGTTCGGCGATTTGCATGTGCATACGACTTATTCATTAGATGCATTTTTAGGAAATCTTCCGATTTTAGAAGGTGAAGGAGCTCATCCAGTATCAGACGCATGTAACTTCGCTAGATACTGTGCAAATCTAGATTTCTTTTCTGTAAACGATCATGCTGAATTTCTAACACGCAGAGAGTGGACTGAAACTATAAAATCCTTGAGAAATTGCTCAGCTATATCTTCAAGAAATGATGAAAGTGAAATAATACCCTTTTTAGGATGGGAGTGGACTCAAAATAGTTTGGAAGTGGATAACCATTTCGGGCATAAAAATGTCGTTTTAAGGTCATTAGATGAAAATATTCCCGAAAGGCCAATTGGAGCACCAGATCATAAGTTCTTTAAGAGTATCGTCGATGCCCCAACTTATCTGCTTTTCGGTGCGATGCTTTACGATTACAAAAATATGTCTGACTATTTTAATTACCGTCAAAGGCAACTTATTATCAGAAATCTTGAGTATTGCGATGTCAACCTTCATGTTAAAGATTTACCTCTTGATTGTTTAGAGAGGGCAGAGGAGCCAGCTGATTTATATAGGAAATTAGAAGAGTGGGAGGTAGATTCATTAGTAATTCCACACGGCTCCTCTTGGGGAAACACATCTCCACCGATGGCAGTTTGGGATAACCAGCTCGATAGTAAAAACCATAATCCAAAATATCAAAATCTTATCGAGATTTTCTCTGGTCACGGAAATACAGAAGAATTTAGAACATGGGAAGCTTTTAATGAAATAAATAATAAATATGAATGCCCCGCACCTACAGAAGATTATCTGCCTGACTGTTTTCAGGCTGGAGAGATCATTAGGGAGAGATGCAGAATTTCGGCAGGAAGTGAAGAAGAGTGTAATTTGAGAGCCAAAGAAGCAAGAGACAATTTCACTTCAGCTAATCCCTACGGGCTATTAACCATTCCTAATTTAAAACCTGAAGAAATGCTTGATAGCGGCCAATGCAGAGACTGTTACTTGCCTGCTTTTGACTACAGACCTAGATCTTCTGCTCAATACGCATTAGCTCTTAGAAATTTTTCTGAAAACGAAGTAAATGCTTTTAGATTTGGTTTTATTGGATCAAGTGATAATCATTCCTCTAGACCTGGAGTTGGATATAAGGAAATAGATCGATTGAGAAACACGGATTCAAAATATAAGTCATCTAATCGCCTAAATAACTTAGGAAGCTCGTCAGATGATTATGCTATTCCTAAATCTCAAGAAATAAATCTGGAACAAATGATTAATAGAATGAAGCCAAGTCAAGGCGAGAGGATAGCTTCCTTTTTATACACTGGCGGTTTGATAGCCAGTCACTCTTCTGAAAAAAACAGAGACTCAATTTGGAAATCTTTAAATGAAAGAGAAGTGTATGCGACAAGTGGTGAAAGAATTCTTCTTTGGTTTGATCTTATTAATCATCCTTCGGGTGATTATGTTCCTATGGGTAGTGAAACATTTATGCCAGAGAATCCTAGATTCAGAGTGAGAGCATTAGGGTCTCAAAAACAAGCCCCTGGCTGCAGTTCAGAAAGTATGATAGATAAATCTTATCTGGCCAAGCTGTGCAATGACGAATGCTTTAATCCTTTAGATGAGAGGAATTATATTACTAGAATAGAAATAATTAGAATTAGGCCACAAAGTTATCCAAATGAACCGATTGAAAATTTGATTGAAGATACTTGGAAAACCTTTAATTGTGCAAGGTCCCAAGAAGGATGTGTCATTGAATTTGAGGATACAAATTTTGTCGACGCAAATAGAGAAATAATTTATTACGTTAGGGCAATCCAAGAACCTTCACTTGCCATAGGAGCTTCAAATCTTGCATGTGAGTATGATAATTCAGGTAAATGCAGCAAGGTTAATCTCTGCGGTGACGAACATGGACAGGGAGAGGGAGATTGTCTTTCAGAGAGCGAAGAGAGGGCTTGGTCTTCGCCCATATTTATTCGTTACTCTGAAAATTAGATTTATACATCTTGTCTAAAACAGCATTGACATACTTGTGTCCGTCAACCGCACCATACTTTTTACTCAGCCTTATGCTCTCATTTATAATGATAGGAGGATCGGTTTTAGTAAAAAGCATTTCATATGTGGCCAATCTGAGAGTGCTTCTTTCAATGGGATCAAGTGAAGCAAGATCTCTATCTAGGAAGATAGAAAGAGTTTTATCAATATCATGCATAGATTCGATTACTCCAATAAGAAAATCTTTAAAATGTGGATATTTACTTTGAAGAGATAAGTCTTTTAAAATTTCTCGTACATCTGATCCGGATAGCTCAATTTCGTATAGACTTTGAATTACTTTGTCTCTTGACCTTACAGGAGAAGTGTCCTTTTTTGTTTTCATGAATCAAGGTAATGCATCAACCATATTCATGGAACTTAATGCAAACTCCTTACCTTTATTCATTTCTTCAGGAGAAGATCTTTCTTTTGCCTGTTCCAAATTATCAGTCGTAAGGACTCCACATATAACAGGAACATTTGTTTTAAGAGATACATCCATAAGTCCCTCTAGACAGGCGCTTGATATATATTCGAAATGGGGAGTTTTTCCTCTGATGATTGCTCCAAGGCATATTACTGAGGATATATTTTCCTTTAGAGCCATGAATTGAGTCGCTAGCGGTAATTCGAAAGCTCCGGGAACTTCTTTAAGCAATATATTATTTTCATCAACACCTTGATTGATTAATTCTAATTTAGTTTCTTTTAAAAGATCTTGGACTATTTCTGCGTTCCATGAGGTATAAACAATTCCATAATGCCCATTGATTGCTTTTTTTGATACTTGTTTTCTTTTAAGGCCTTTCATTATTTCAATTTATGAATTCGGTGATTTCTAGATCAAAGCCTGTAAGCGGATATTTTGCTGAAGCACCTAATATTCGAATCTTCTTAATTCCTAAATCTTTCAATATTTGTGCCCCTACACCAACGATTCTAGAGTCGGTTCCCTCATTATTGGAAGGGCTTTTCTCTCCTTTTAGAAAAGATACATTCGACAAGATTTCTTTCGAAGTTTCTGTATGAGATAAAAGTAGCAATACACCTTTCTTCTCTTCATCAATTTTTCTCATGGCTTGTGAGAAAGAAAGCCTGCTTCCAAATTTATTGATACCCATCACATCTTGAAGAGTATTGTTTTGCTGCACCCTTATCATAACCTCATCTGAAGGATCTATTTTTCCCTTAACTAAAGCAATGTGGACATCACCATTGATGCTATCCTCATAAGCATGTAATACAAAATCACCGTATTCAGACTCGATATTAGTCTTATCGATTAACTTTATGCTCTTCTCACTTATGTTTCTGTAATGTATGAGGTCAGCAATGGTACCAATTTTAAGATTATGTTTTTTAGCGAACAATTCAAGATCTTCTCTTCTAGCCATTGTTCCATCATCATTCATTATCTCAACTATTACTGCAGAGGGATCTAGGCCGGCAAGCTTTGCCAAATCAGTACCAGCTTCTGTATGACCAGCCCTAGTAAGAACACCACCCGTTTGGGCTTTGATGGGAAATACGTGACCAGGTTGAACAATATCTTCTGCCTTTGCATTTTTATCAACAGCAGCTTGTATTGTAGTAGACCTATCTGCGGCTGAAATACCGGTAGTTACCCCTGTTGCTGCTTCGATTGAAGTTGTAAAAGCAGTACCAAGTTCTGTTCCATTATGCTTAACCATTTGCTCCAATCCTAAGGTCTTGCATCGATCTTCGTTAATAGCAAGGCAAATAAGTCCTCTCGCATGTGTTGCCATGAAGTTTATAGCATCCGGATCAACTTTTTCAGCAGCTAAAACGAGATCACCTTCGTTCTCTCTATCCTCATCATCCATGAGAATAACCATTTTTCCCTGAGCAATATCTTCGATAATTTCCTGAATGCTATTTAATTTCATTATTTTTTTTAGGGCTCAGAGTAATTTTTTTATCTACACCAATTTGAACGATTGAATCAATTTTAAATCCTATTGTACTCAGTTTTTTATCACTCTGATCGAATTTAGAAAATGTTTTCCTATTTAAACCTAATATTTTAGGAGATTGGTACAGAATAAGATTATCCATCAAGCCCTCATTTAGAAGTGCATCAAATATTCCAGACCCTGCTTCGACTAGTACATTGTTTATTTGCTTTTTCTCAGCCAAATATTTCATAACTGACTTGAGATTTAATTTTACACTTTTGATAATTAGGATGTTTTGGTCGTTTCCTTCCAGTTTTGAGTTCGCATTTGTAAAAACAATTGTCTTTGCTTCTTTGGAAAATATATTTTCGTCCCCTTTGAGTTTATCATTTCTGTCTACCACAACTCTGAGAGGCTGAATTACTTCGTTTTCATCATAACCTGAGTTTCTTGAAGTAAGAGAAGGGTCATCTCCCAATACAGTACCAATACCGGTAAATATTGCATCATTTATTGCCCTGAGTTTATGAACATCTGCACGTGATTTATCCGAAGTTATCCATTTGCTTTCTCCTGTGGCTGTTGCAATCCCTCCATCGAGTCCTATCCCCATCTTTACAGTTATGAAAGGTCTGTTCTTCTCTATCCTAGAAAAGAAACCCTTATTCATTTCTCTAGCATCATCTCTAAGAAGACCCAATTCAATTGGTATCTCTTTTTCTTTACTTACAAACCCATCTTGAGAGTTATCTTCCGAAGCTATATAAATTTTCTTAATACCATATTTCTTAATTGCTTCGGTGCATGGAGGAGTCCTGCCTGAGGTTGAGCACGGCTCTAATGTTACATACATCTCCGAGTCTTTAAGTATAGATTCTGCCTTTTTCCCAAGAGTATTAAAGACATCTTTTATTGCATTAACTTCAGCATGATTATGTCCAGCCCTTTCATGCCATCCTCTTCCAATTACTTTGTTTTTATGGGTGATAACACAACCGACCATTGGATTAGGTCTAGTGGTCAGAAGTCCTCTTTTTGCCAGCGACAGAGCTTCGCGCATATGCTCTTCATGTTGGATCATAATTAGTCATTGGTCAGTTTTTCAACTTCTTCAGAAAACTCGTTAATGTCTTCAAACCTTCTATAAACAGAAGCAAATCTTATAAAAGCTACTTCATCAATTTTTCTTAAGTTTTGCATTACCACTTCACCGATTAATCTAGAAGGTATTTCTCTCTCTCCAGAGGATCGAATATCTTTTTTTATATCTTCGATGAGTGTTTCAATTTCTTCTTCACCAACAGGCCTTTTCTCTAAAGATCTATAAAGCCCCTCCCTAAGTTTTTGCTCATCAAAAGGTTCTCTGGAGTTATTTTTTTGTTTAATAACTCTAGGCATAAGAAGTTCGGCTGTTTCGAATGTAGTAAATCTCTCACTACATTCAGGACACTCGCGCCTCCTCCTTATTTGCTGACCCTCTGCTATAAGTCGTGAGTCTATAACTTTTGTATCAGCGAAACTACAGTAAGGACAATGCATCTTCTAATCCGAATACACAGGGAACTTAGAACAAAGTTCAATAACTTTACCCTTAACTTCTTCGATGACTTTTTCATTATTAATATCTTCGATGACATCACATATCCATCCTGCTACTTGAGTTACCTCTTTCTCTTTGAATCCCCTTGTAGTTGATGCAGGAGTTCCTATTCTCAAGCCGCTAGTCACAAAAGGAGATTGAGGATCATTGGGTACGGCATTCTTGTTAACAGTAATGTTCGCTTTACCAAGAGCCGCATCAGCATCTTTTCCGGTTATTCCTTTATTTACAAGGTCTACTAGGAACATATGATTTTCAGTTCCATTTGAGACAATATCTATACCTCTTTCCATAAAGGTAGCTGCCATTGTCTTGGCATTAGCTTTTACTTGTTTTTGATAATCTTTAAATGCGGGATCTAAAGCTTCTTTGAAGCAAACTGCTTTCGCGGCTATCACGTGCATCAAAGGTCCGCCTTGTGTTCCAGGAAATATAGCTGAGTTGAGCTTTTTATGAATCTCCTCATTTTCCTTTGCCAAGATGAGACCGCCTCTTGGCCCTCTTAAAGTTTTATGTGTTGTAGTGGTTACAACATCAGCATAAGGAATTGGGGAGGGATATTCTCCTGCTGCTACTAAACCTGAAACGTGAGCCATATCAACAAGAAGATAAGCATTAACTGCATCAGCAATAGTTCTGAATTTTTCCCAATCAACGATACCCGAATAAGCTGAAAATCCTGCCACTATCATTTTTGGATTGTGTTTTTTGGCTAATTCTTCTACCTCCTTGTAGTTTAGTTCTCCAGTTGTAGGATCTAAACCATATTGGAAAGATTCATAAGTCTTTCCAGAGAAATTTACTTTAGCCCCATGAGTTAGGTGACCACCGTGGTCTAAGCTCATCCCTAATATAGAATCACCAGCCTCACAAAGTGCAAGGTAGACCGCAGAATTCGCACTGGCACCTGAGTGAGGCTGTACATTAGCATATGCTGCACCATAAAGTTCTTTTGCCCTTTCAATTGCTAGTGCTTCTGCCACATCAACATGTTCGCATCCACCATAATATCTTTTACCCGGATAACCTTCCGCATATTTATTCGTTAGAACCGAACCTTGCACCTCTAGAATGCTTTTAGATGTATAGTTTTCAGATGCAATGAGCTCAATGTGCTCTTCTTGACGAGATGTTTCGCTATCTATAGAGGCCCACAGCTCTGGATCAAATTCCTTTAAATTTTTTTGTGTGATGAACATATTTAATTAAAATAGTTATGTTGGGCTGTCCTTTAATTATACAGAATGAGTCAATACTTCTCTCATTTAATTTAGGGTTTATTGGTAACGATCGGAGATTTTCGACCCATATTTACGACTGAGCAAATTTTACAAACTCTTCCATCGCAACCTCTTGCGGTGCAGTATTCTCTTCCATAAAAAATAATCTGCAGATGGAGTTTGTTCCAGTTTTTTTCTGGAAACCCTTTTTTCAAATCCTTTTCGGTTTGTTTTACATTCTTACCTTTTGACAACCTCCATCTTTGTGCGAGTCTATGAATGTGTGTATCGACAGGGAATGCCGGATGATTAAAACCTTGACTCATTACAACCGAAGCTGTTTTGTGTCCCACACCCGGAAGCTCCTCTAGCGCCTCAAAACTTTCAGGCACAACTCCATCATATTTTTTACATAAAATTTTGCTAAGCTCAGAGATAGCCTTAGATTTTTTTGGAGATAAACCACACGGTCTAATAATTTTTTTTATCTTAGAGGTTGCCACTTTAGCCATGTCAAAAGGATTGTCAGCCAGGGCAAATAATTCAGGGGTTACCTGATTAACTCTAATGTCTGTGCACTGTGCTGATAGCAAAACTGCCACTAAAAGAGTGAAATGCGAGTCATGATCTAGAGGTATAGGAGTTTTTGGATAAAGCTTCTGAAGTTCTCTATTCACATAAAGGAATCTTTCTTCTTTTTTCAAATCTTCTTTCTTATCTTAAATTCTTTGTATACTGATTCAATGTTTGATGGAAGAATCATGAGAATTATAGCCTTTCTAAAGGAAAAGTTTACTGAGGAAACAGAATCATCAAAAGAAATGTTGATCATCTACAGCAATTACTTGAAAGGGGAGGTCAGTGAAGAGGACTTGGATAGAGCTAATCACCAACTTAACGAGATACTGAAAGACTTAAGTTTTGGATTGCTTGCAGTTATTCCTTTTGCACCAGTTACCATCCCGATAATCGCGAAATTTGCAAAGAAACACAATATCGATCTGCTTCCTGAGTGGTTTAAAGATTCATTCAACTAGTCTATTCATGAATTCAATTAGGTGAGATATACTTTCGGTCTTGTGGATGAATGGATTAAACGACTTCGGGATCAAAAACAGTGGGACGAATTTTAGCTGCTTGCCGTTCTTCTTCTGCTTGAGGAATTAAAGAATAAATAAATCCCAGACAAAGCACTTGCAAGAGCAAGAATTGAGAAGATTTTTAGAAAAATATTACTTATGTTATCCCTCTCATCCCAATCCATGATATGAATGCCCCACATGAAGTCCCATATTCTCCATTGAGTTGACCTTATCGCTACTATCTTTTTAGAGAAAGGATCAACGTACACATTGATTTTTTCATTATCTTGATTTACAGATTCAACTTTATACAGTGGTAAGGATCTCCCCCTGTATTCAGAACCAGATTTATCCTCTATTATTTCGACTACGTTTTCTGGCTTCAGAAAAGTTTCTTGAGCCACAATCCTAAATGCTTGTTCAGGCTCTATTTTTTCAAGTTTTCGCGTCTCTACAAATTCTTTTTCCTTTAAGTATTGGCTGCCTCGGACATCCTCTATTTTATTAAAAGAAAAATAGATGCCTGATACTGTCCAGAGCAAAAGTTGAATAGATATCGCTAGACTGAGATACTTATGTAACTTTCTGGAGGACCACACCAAAATTTAATTTCTTATATTGCCTTCTTTAGCCTTGAAGCAATAATATCTTCTGCTTCAGACATTATTCGATCTATCAACTCTTTAACTGTTGGTATATCGCTGACTAACCCAGCAACCATTCCGCATGACCATGCTCCAGCTTCAGGCTCACCCTCCATCATTACTTTAGGATAGACCCCTGCAACTTCATCAATGATGTCTTCAAATTTTAGATCATCACCCATAGCTTTTTCTTTGGCCATCAAGCTCTCAACGGCAGGATTGTTCAAAACTCTCTCTGTATTTGTGAGAGATCTCATTATGAGTCTTGTGTCTAATTCACTTGCATTTACGATGGCTTCTTTAACATTTCTATGCACTGGAGCATCTTCAGTTGCAATAAACCTTGTGCCCATATTCATTCCTTCTGCACCTAGAGCCATCGCTGCAACTAGACTTCTCGCATCAGCCATACCACCAGAAGCTACGAAAGGTATATCTAATTCATCTGCAGCCCTCGGAAGAAGAATGAAGTTAGGAATATCATCTTCTCCTGGATGACCGCCGCATTCAAATCCATCTACTGAGACAGCGTCACAACCGATATCTTGTGCTTTAATTGAGTGCCTAACAGAAGTGCATTTATGTATAACTTTGATTCCAGCTTCCTTCATGGATGGCATATAAACAGCAGGATTCCTTCCAGCGGTCTCTACTACTTTTACTCCATTATTGATAATTACTTCTATTAATCCAGGATAGTCAGGAGGAGTTAAAGAGGGTAAAAAAGTAAGGTTTACACCAAAAGGTTTATCAGTAAGTTCTTGGCATTTTTTAATTTCAGCATCTAATTTCTCAGGTGTGCCTTGTGTTAATCCAGTTATTATTCCAAGACCACCTGCATTAGATACAGCTGCTGCAAGCTCAGCAAAACCAACATAGTGCATTCCACCTTGAATAATGGGATGCTCTATTCCAAAAAGCTCAGTTATTTGTGTTTTCATTTCTCCTCCGTAAATTTAGAGACTAAGTATATCGAATGATCAGTTTATAGAAACAATCTTTTAATTAATTTGACCGCCACTTCAATTCTTTTGTATTTGTTTCCAGAGATAAATTAAAGCAATTACCCCAGGTATGTAATACCCGAAGAGAAATAGGGATATAAAGAAAAATTCACTGATAGGGTCTCTGAAAAACCAAAAAGCTGGCCCATCGATTAGGTCAGTGAATAACCTTACAAAAATTAATATAAATAACATTGGTGCGCTTTTTAAATAATACGCAATGATGAACGCAATACCGACAGCAAGATTTCTTGCGGTATAAATCCAATCTCCAAGAATAGTTGT
>CEQX01010889.1_pt1 | contig 19973 bp, 2 predicted proteins | sample 356261 | NCBI WGS metagenome assembly CEQX01 (sample SAMEA2621076, study PRJEB7988) | marine metagenome | isolation source: saline water (ENVO:00002010), including | reverse complement strand
TTTTTACCTAAACCTTTAGATAAACTTGTAACAGCTCCCATCTTACCTGTATAATTTTTAATTGTTAATACTTGGCTAAATAATGAAAGAACACCTTTAAGTTCTCCTGCACTTTCATCTTGTGGATTGTCTATAACATCTAACAAGAATCTATCATTAACAGGCTCTGCCTTAACTCCTTTTGGAATCTCTGCAAGTTTGATTCTTACTAAAGTATCCATACCAGGATCAAGTTTATCTTTTTTATTGAGTGCTTCTGAGTATAAATCTTGTATAACTGGATGATTAATTAATAATATAGAAGTTTGTATAGGTACACCTAATGCTGTTAAGTTAGCAACAACACCCATTGCATGTCTATTTAATCCTAGCTTAGCAACAAGTCTATCTTTTGCATTGTCTGTTGCCATAGTGATTAGTGCTGATAATGTATCTTGTTTTCTTTGACCATTGTCATCTAGGCTTCTACCAAAGTCATTATATGATTTACCATTAATACTAATGCTTTCATTTAGTTTAATGTTGTACTCAGTAAGTAAACTTAAATATAAGTTAGGTAATACAATAGCACCAATAGAAGCACCCTTGTTAGCTCTAAATGCTTTTATCTTACCTGATAAATTATCTACATCAACGTTTTCTTCTTGAGCTCTCTCAGCAAAAACTTCAGACTGACTTGCTAAGAAGTCAAGGGTATCTGTAAGTACATCTGTTGTTGCCGGTTGATATGATATAGGATTACTTCCTTCTGTAACACCACGGTTACCCATAAGTGCATATCTATAATCAAGTACATCATTATTCATAGGTGCCTCATATGGCTCTCCGTGTTTAGCAACATACTCTCCGTATTGTTTTTGTGTAATAGGTAGGCCAAGAATCTTTAATGCCTTCAGTGAGTTTTCTGATAAACCTGCATCAGTTGCAATATCTTGCTCAATATCATCAACTGAGTTTTGAATTCTTGCAGCTCCTTCTCTATTGTTATAGATACCTAATGCTTCTGAGTACTGAGTTCCTTTCTGTTCTACTTTATTATTAACATACTGAACATACTCACTATATTTTTCACTTACATTTTTACCTTTACCATACTCAATAAACTCATTATCTTTTACATAGAACTCTTTTATCTGTGCAAATACTTTATCAATATCAAAGTCAGCACCTGATATTTCTATTAGCTCTTCTGCAAACATTGCTGATGATCCAAAATATGCTGGTAAGAAATCAACCATCTTCATATTTACTGTAGAGTGATTATCTTGTGATGGTATTCTTACACCAAACATTTTAGATATCACATCAGGAATAGGTGCATCAGTATTTTGTATTAAGTCCATAACTTCTTTCTGGTGGGCTGGCATCATCATCTCAGTATATCTCTGCCCTGTAGGTTTACCTTGTGCATCATACTCTATAAGACCAGATCTTAATCTATCTAATACAACTACACCCTCTTTAGGTATATTATTATTTGTAAGATCTTCTATGTTAGACAGCTCAGGCTTACTACCCATTCTATCCCATACATCTTGCCTAATAATTTCTGATCTTACTGGTACACCATTATCATCAATCTCAAATACTCTTCTATATACATTATTACCAAAGTCAGAAACAAGAGTTAGTGAAACACCCGGTGTTCTCTCAGATAATACACCTCTACTAAAGTAACTAAAGAATAGCTGCTCAAACTTCTTAATAGTAATAGGATTATTAAGATTATAATTTTGGACACCATCTGTAGTAGAGAAGAACTCTAATAAGTTACTACTAGCTTGTGATGCTTTTAGTCCAGCAACTGCATAGTTTAAGAATGCAGAAAGATTTGGAGTAATAGCCCCTTCTTTTTTAGATACACTAAACTCATCAAGAGCGGTATCTAAACTAAAGATTAAATTTCTTTTGTTTTTATATTTTAATACAACTCTTCTTGAGACAGCATCATTATATGCTTGTCTAATTTCTCCAACAGTCATATTTAATCCTTCAACAAACACATTATCTTTTTGTTCTGACGTTGCAATTTCTTTTATCTGTGTAGGATCTACTATCTCTAACTTATTAGATGGGTTTAGAACTTGTAATCCCATAAACCTTGCATCCAATGTAGTATGACCATTACTAAATGGACCATCTGTTTTTAGATCATCAAGAGAGTTAATACGTTGCTTTTTCATTTTGATTGCACTCAATGGAGCTGCAATACTTATAGTGTCTTTTGTATCCTCAATGGCCTCAAGCTTCACTCTTAGATTGTGAAGTGCTACTCTATTAGGTTTAGCAACCCATTTAGAACCATCCCAGTTTGAAGTATAGTCAGGTGTAAGCACAAAAGCAGACATCTTTAAGAATGTACTACCATCACCATAAACAAGCTTTTTGGAGTTAAGCATAGCCTGCATTTTAGCTAAAGCTTCTGGTGATTCAGCGGTACCAAATATTCTTTCAGAGCTAATTGGTATACCATTCTCTACATCTGTTATCAGCTTTGCTTGTGCTGGGCTTAACTTTCCAAAACCAAAGAACATATATCTGAATGCTTTAGTAGTAATATACATTTGTGCATCTGCAACATCTATATTATCAGACTTAGGTTCTTCTAATGCAACTAAACTAATATCTTCTACTGGATGAGTTACACCTAGTTCAGGGGCAGTAATAGCACTATATGCACTATAGTATGATGCATTTTGCATCTTAGCTCTCTTAACTTGATCAACTGAACCTGTTAGAGATACAGCTTGATCACCAAGCAATATTTCATTAATTGCATTACTATTAATCCAATCATTAAAAAATATTTGTTTTAAGTTATGAGTTTCATCAAAGTTTAAGTTAAGTGCTTTTGCAGATGCTATAGTATTCTTTCTAGATACACCTTGTGCAACAACTAAACCATCTGTTATATTTTTAGATATCTGATCTTTTATTTTAAGTTCTGTAATTAGTTCTTGGAACTCATTAAATTGTATTTCTAAATTATCTACAACTTCTTTTCTAAGTTGAGTCATAGTAATACCTGCAAACTTTAGTGACTCATCAAGAGTTATAGAATTACCATCTTTACCTTGTGATACTGCAATACCTTCTAATTTTGTTTTAGTTTCATTACCTAGTAGAAGTCTAGTATTATGAAGCTTGTAAGCTCTACCATCAATACTATTATAACCAAGTATTTCTTCACCCGTAAGCGTTGCTTCATTTGATTCTCTGTTTATTCTAGAGAATTCAGTTCTTATTTGATTTACATATACATCTACAGCTTCCTCTGTTAATACTGCTTCACCATTTACAAGCTCAACAGCTTTGATGACAGGAAGATTAATCATATCTCCTGTATTAGAAGCTTCCATAACTCTAATTAATACAGGGGCTAATGCCGTAACAATAGCTTTACCTTCTTCATCTAAGCTTTCTACAGTTTGTACTTTATTACTTTTTGTATTGAATAAAGCAGTGTAATTATTTATAATACTAAGTGCAAACTCTTGTGGAGTAAAATCACCATATGTAGATGTTGATGTAACACCAGATATGTTATCATTAATATCAGACTCACTCTGTAATGACTGTCCTACTTTACTACCAGCAACTCTAGTTACCTTTAGTCTGTTCTCTTCAGACATTTTATTGAAGGCACTATTGTTAAGCAGATAATTGTTATCCATATATGGGTCAGAGTCTTTAATTTTTTCTAGCTCAACCTGGTCATTTAATGATGCTACTTTTTTAAGATGGTATGTAGGCAACTGATGTGCATATACTAAATCACCATTTGGATTTTTAAATACTGATGCACCAATTGTTTCATCAAAAGGAGCATTATTTATACTCATTGCTTTTAGTCTTGAGCTCATTCCTGAGTCATCTGTTGCAAAAATATTCTGATCTTGTTGTAGTAATAAATTTAACTGATTAACATCATCTACAGATAGAGGTGTTTCTTGTCCATATAAATTAACTAATGCTTTTTGTTTTACAGTAAGTTTATTAGATGGTCTATTAGCTACCATACTAAACTGCAAATACATAGGGCTTAGCTTTATACCAACTAAATCAAACAATAACTCTGAATATTTTTTAGAGTCATTTTCCATTCTAACATTAGTAATTGCTTTTTCAGATACTTGTAGATCAGATGATATATCTTCTAATAAGTTCTTTGTTGCTCTTTTTCTTTTTGGGTTAGATACTAGTTGCTTTCTTTTACTAATAAAAGCCTGACTCCATCTATCAAGTTGTGAGTTAATGTCATCTCTTTCAGATGCACTATAGATTCTTATATTACCTTGTGAATCTCTTTCATTAAATATATAGTCAACTCTAAAGTTTTCAAAACCTTTTAGAATAGACTGTAATAATGGTGCATTTTTCAACTCTACTGGCAATGAAGCACCAGATAGTAATTCTTCTTCTGATATTCCTACATCTTGTAAAATTCTATTTACAACAGCTCCAGCTTGTGGATTGTCTTGACCAAAGAAGTACATGCTCTGTAAGATCTTTAATGGATCCTCTATGCTCTTTACAGATTTTAATAATCCATTGTATGCATCTACAAAGTTGACAGCTACAATTAATTTTTCACCATCAACCAGCTCTTCATTACCAAAGTAGTCTGTTGACGCAACAGTTGTTGTTGCAATATATGCTCTTAATTTAGAAGATAATGATCTAAATCCTCCAATTAGTGATGCATCTTTATCATACTGAGATGTAGATCTTAGACCTGTATCATCTTGGAATTCATCAACTGTAAATTCTTGATCTACATCTTGATCACTAATAATATTTAAAAGCTTAACAGTTTCTTCTAATATTTCTTGTGAATAGTTATCAAAAGCTAATTCTATTTCAGATAGTCTTTTCTTTTGTAACTCATCTTTATTTTGGTTAGTTGGGTTGTCAGGACTATATAACCAAGCAAAATCATCCATAAGCTCATTTAGAACAGCTTGTGGATTATATACTCCTTCTATAGCTGCTGTTCTGTTTAAAAACATTGCTGCTATACTACGGATCATTGGGTCTGCTATATCACTATCTAAATAAATATAACCAACTTTATCACCTGATCTTTCTGATGCATAAGGTATCAATGCATTTGCTTCTACACTTATACCTTCTACTAATGGTGCAGTAAACTCATTTGATGCTATTGACGCACCCTTAAATTTACCTGAGTCAATTTTTTCAAATAATGTTTGTAACTCGTTCTTGTTATATGAACTAAATACAGATCTAATCCAATCCAAAATCCTAGTAAATAAAGACTTGACACTAGCATCTGTCTTAGTGCTCTTTGGATTTGTCTTAAACTTCTCAAACTCATCTGCCATATACTCTTCATAGTACTCATTCTCAAGTTCCTTTCTGCTCATATTAGTATATGTATCAGCAGAGTTTCTAAATCTTTGTAGTTCTTTCTCAAAGCTTTTACCCTCTGCTCTGAGTTTTGCACGTACTTCTTTTCTAGCAATGTTACGGTATCTTGCTATATCTTGATCAGATAACAACATTCTAAATACACCGTGGAAAGCCTCATGATATTTAAATGGGCTTCTTGCACCTGTATATATTGTACCTGATACATTTACATTACCTGCAATATTATTTAAACCAAGAACAAATGCACCTACACGTACACCACCTGCCTTAAGGTTATCACCTAAAGTAGCAATGTCTTGTATATCTATATAGTCTGGTAAGTTATTACTTGCCCATACTGTAAATGCATTTATATCTTCTACATCTTCATTAGATAGTTCAGCAGGCAATACTTTGTTTGCTTCTTTCTCAAGTGCTTTACGTATCTTTAAAAGATCTTGATATTCTTTATTTTCTCTTAGTGCTTTATTTCTACTTCTACCGTCAACTCCTTCAATTATTTCTGCTTTTAACTCCTCAAGTTGTCTAATAACTTGTGATAAAGAATCTTTTTTCTCAACTGTTTCTGTCTCAGTCTCAATAGTAACTGAACCTTCACCACCACGTCTAGCAACAGCTAATGTAATTTCACTAAGTTTTATTCTTTCTACTTGTTTTTCTCTATCATTAAGTTCTTCACCTCTTAGCTTTTTATTTACAATATGCTCCATAAACTCTGATGGCATATTAACAAAGTCATCAGCTGCATAATCATTAAACTCTTCTTCACTAAGATCTAATATGCTTTCTTCAGCTTCTTCAGCAATAGTTACTGTTGGCTCTGGTCTTGCAATAGGCTCTACTTTTCTATCTGTATTTGCATCAACATCTCTTGATGCTTGTATTGCTGCTGAGTCAGCAGTAAGTCTTAATTTCTGTTGCTTGATAACCTGCGGTGTAACATTAGTACTTGTTTTACTAATAATTTCTTCTACAGTAGTGCCATCAGGAAATGAGTTTCTAAAGTTTTTACCACTGATACTTACACCTGATGCTTTGATGTCAGCTTCTTCATTAAATGAATCAATTAATGTTTGCATCTTATCAGATACACTTAAAGATGTATCATTAATTTTATCCTTAGATAGCTCTACAGTCTTACCAACTTGCTGCTGGCTTGTCTTATCAAAGAGTTGCATCTGTATTTTACCAAAAGGATTAACTTGTAATTGTACTGTATATCCAGGTATGGTACTAATAAATAAACTTTCTCCTAACTGTGCATTATATTCACTGTTGTAGGCAAGATCTTTCTCTTTCCCTTTATCATCAAGATTTTCTTTCTGTGTAAGCTGTGCTCTTTCTACTAAGTCTGTAGCTAAGCCAGTTAAGTCTTCTGCACTAAACTGCTCTGCTTTTAAGTTTACTAAACCATATGTACCATTTGGCAATAATACAGCAGCTACATATCTATCTGTACCTTCTATCATTTGATTCCATAAACCTTGAGCTTTCAATCCTGCTTCTACCTGATCTCTTAAAGCACGTGCCTCAGACCCTTCTAGATTAGTTATTGATTGCTCTGTTCTTTTACCGTCTTTGCCCATTTTTAAATCATAGACTAAGAAGTTACCTTGGTTATCTGCAGACTGATAATTTAAATCTCTAAGAGATCTTGTAGAACTATTATCATAATCCATTACACCGCCTTCTATGATAATAGACATACTAAACGGTAAATCATTAGCAGATAAAACAGCTGTAGTTTCTGCTGTAATACCTAGGGAGTCAAGTGTAGATATCAATAGTGCATTTAATGCAAAATTGTTTTGAGCAAGTTTTAATATATCTGGCTTACTCATCTGTTGACTAAGTGAGTTGCTTACAAATATTGTATTGTTAGCTTGATCTCTAGACATATTTCTAGGATCTATAATGTTGCCTTGCGGATCTACCATCTCAACATTTTGATTTGGTAGGTATGCAAATATATTTTGATCACTATCTACTTGTGGTATACCATTTCTTTCAAGAACTAAATTAACTCTTGCTTGAGTATCCGGGTTATTTATTCTAAGCCCAATAACATACTTGCTTCTCTTAATCTTTATATAAGGATTAGAAGGATTACCAGGTATAGTATAGAAACCACTTTCTGTACCACCTTGTGGATCTAATGTAACAACAAGCTCTAATGTTGCTATCTCAGCAGGAGTTAGCTCAGAAATTATAGCATTGTATCTAGATAATGCACCTTCTCTACTTTCTCCAGTAGTAAAGTTCATATGAGGATATGGTGTAATAGGTTCATTAATATTTAACCTAGATACATTCTTAGGTAACACCTCAAACTTAAGTTCTTGTACAGAATAGTTATTTGCAAACTGACCCTCTTGTAACTTAATTACTTTCTTCTCTCTTTCTTTTACATTAGCAATATTATCTTCTGATGCAACTAAACGTAAGTAACCACCTTGTATTTGTTTTGGTGTGCTTAATACAACAAACTCTTTACCGTTCTTATCATATACAAGCATACCTTGATTTAATACAACATCATCAAACAAAAAGTCTGCTGAGTCTGGTGCTGTCTTTTCTATCTTCTTAAGTGCAGCTACTGCAGAACTAGCATTATCAAATGTACCATATTGAGAATCAACTAGGTCTAACAATGCTGACGGTAAATTATTACCCTGGCTATCTACTAACTTAAATAAAGCTACCGCATCTCCTGATACAGGATCTATAGTAGTAATCTTAACAACATTAGCAATGATACCTTTCTTATAGATAGTTTTATTCTTATCACCCTTTACTATATCACCTTCTTCTGGTAATGTCTCTTCTTGCTCTACAATATCAGAGATTTCTAAACCTGCAGATTTTAATACACTAGCTATCAAATCACTTTCTCTAGCCTCTCTTGAATTTAAATATTCCTTAAATCCTTTTTCTGATTTTAAATCTGCTTCTAATACTTCTACAAATACTGCATTACCTTTTGCATCAGTAGTATAGTATCCTTGTGCCCATACTTTCTTTATAGCATTAAATGTATTTTGTAATGTAAGACCCTCTTCTGTATTTCTCCACTCTTCAAATGGTAATACTTTTTCTCCAATTACAGCCTGTGTAGATGCATATCTTTTATATCTTCTCTCTAATAGCTCATTGAGCATAGGTGTATTATTAGTTTCAGGTAATATTACATCAACGTCATTTTCTTCTAGGATTTGGTCTTGGGTATTTTTTGTTTCTTGTGCATCAACTTGAGCTTGTTTCTCACTAGTTTCTGTTGCTTCTGTTGTATCAACTTCATTAAGCTTTCTATATACGTCAAGTTTTCTTTGGATTTGCTCATACTTTGCTTTATCAACTCTTTTATCAACCAGGCCTTGCTCTGTATAAAAACTTTTTAAATAATTTATATTACCACTCATTAAGAAATTCTTGACCTCTGTAGGGTCACCATAGACACCAAGCTCTGCCAATTCATTTACTAATTGGTTTGCCTCAACAATTTCTACATACTTTTCAACATTTTGTTTGTGTCTCTTTTGAAGATTCTTGTATATTTCTTTATTGATTTCTAATTGTCTATCAACAATCTCATTAAATCTTTCTGGGTTTTGTAAATACTCAATAGCTTTATCATAGACCTTAGCTCTATCTTTTAATGCATGATAATCTACCACTTCTTTTAATGCTTCATCTATCTTTGTATTATCTACAAAAGATCCAGCAGAAGATGCCATATATCTTACATAATTATAAAACTCTTTTCTAAGACTACCTATTTTTCTTCTATCAAAAGCACCACTCTTTGTTAAATTTTTTGGGTCTGTAAGAATAGCTTTAATAGATGTAAGTCTTTTTAATCTTTCTTCTTTCTTCTTTTTATCCTTTCTAGTTGTAGCATTATCACCTTCATTAATTATAATCTCAGTAGCAAGTAGCCTTAACTCATTATCTATAGCATCTAGATCTAACAACACTGTCATATCACTAGCTGCCATGTTCTCAAATAGTGGATCATTTGCAAGATTCTGAAATATAGAATTAGATCTTTCTAATGCACGTGTAAATCCATCTTGAGTAAACATATAAAGATATCTAGCATGTTCATATGCTGATTCTTTAAGTGCTTCTTGTATATACTCTCTTGTACCTTTTTTGTATTGAGTTCTATCAAAAGGGTTTTGGAATCTATTCTTAGATTCATTATATTGATTCTCAACTTTATCTATGTTGTTAATCATATCCTGAATCCTACCTCTAATTTTACTCTGTTTAATATCTGTTTTAGATGATGGGAATGCTTCTGCTAATTCTTCATCAGTCATTGTCAGATAGTCTTGTAACTGACCTCTAAATATATTAGATGTACCCATTTGGAATACAGTATACATCTGCTGAAACTTAGCAAAGTCTTTTTGATCTATAAACCCAAACTTATCTTGGTCAAATACATTACTCTTCATAGCATCTGCTACTTGTTTTTGAACCATAAAGTTTAACTTATTAGGATCAAACATGGCTGTTGGATCATCTACTTGACTATTCCATGCATTGTTATGTGTTTCTACAAGACTCTTGATTAACTCTTCTTTGTTCTTTTTATATTCTGCAAAAGCATCTTTTTGTTTTTGCGTACCAACATTTATACCTAAAGGGTTAAGACCATAATCATAGATTGCTGGAACCCCTTGAAAAAATAATTTTTGTGGCCCTTGTACAATACCACCCATTAAGAATCCAGACATAAATACACTAAAGCCTTCTCCACTAAGCTGATCACCCATACCGGATAGGATCATATCATTTTGTAACTCTATACCACCAGCCATTGGGTCTTCAAGTACAGTTGTAAAGTAACCTCTTGTTGCTGATGACACAGCTTCTTGTGATACTTCTTGTATACCCTCAGCAACATTAGCAGCAAAATACCTTAAAGTTGCAGCAGCAGCCATACCAGCATTACCTTTTATACCACCTGCTCTAACTTTCTTTAACCAGCCTTTAAATCCTGCTCCTGCATCACTAAATACATTTTTATTTAATTTACCTGCAGCATCTCTTGTTGCTTTTGTTTTTATAATTCTACCAGCAAAGCCTTTTCTAAAGCTATCATTAAATACTCTACCCAGTGATCTATTAAAACCTCCTAATGCATTTCCTAGTACAAACCAGTTACTAGCATAAATAATAGGTGCATTAGCTAATGATGTATAGTATGCACCTTTAGCAGCTTTACTTTGTATAGTAGCCATTTCATCAGGGGTAACTGTACCACCTGATTTGTTTTGCATTATATCTACCCCTTCTCTTACAATTTCATTGTAAACCATACCACCTTCTAGCTTACTTTCAGCTATAGCAAGGTTTACAGCTCTTAGATCTCTATAAAAGCCACCAAAACCAGCTCTCATTTTAGCTAAGTTGACAGCATTTTGAGATGCATTCTTTGCTGTCTTTAAATTTTTAATTGCATAAATTGTATTTGGAGTAAACATCTGTCCTAAAACTTTACCACCTGAACTTGCAGCAGACCAGAAATCTTTAGCTGCCTCTACATTTCTTAGTGTATTTAAGAACTCTCTACTCTTAGAAAAGAACTTAGGTACTTGTAAACCAAGCTTACCAAGCCTTAAAACATTATAACCAGTTCTTGTTGCTGCAACTGGAGCTGCACCACCACCTGTTAGTACTGTTGCACCTGCTAATGCAAGTTCTTCTACAGCAATAGAACCAATAATACCAAATGTATAACCACTATTTAGTAATAAGTTATTAGTCCAAGCCAACGCACCACCTCTACTTGAGTTACCTATTGCCATAGCATCCTCAAACTCTGAGGCTGTATTTAAATCAGGTGCAGTAAAATATGCATCATCATCAAAGATATCACCTATAGATCTATATACACTGGTAAATCCAGAACCAACTAGACTACCAAATTGACCACGCATTCTAGCCATGTCATCCCATACTGTAGAGTTAGCATTATAATACTCTTCTATGTTAGAGTATGGTCTGTAACCCAACTCTTCAAACTCTGGATGCTCAAAGTATCTAAGAAAGTTATTAGCTCTAATACCAGAGAATGTAGGTGCAACTACATCTGCTGCAGGACCATCTGATCTTGCTTGTAATATGTTTCTAACGTTGCTATATGTATTCTGTGGAGGATTCTGTTGAAGTACAGGATCAAATGTATCAGTAGCTAAGGTAGGACGTGCTACACCAAGATTAGCCATAGCATCAATACCATATCTATCTATATCAACTTTATGTTGATCTATTAAAGCAATCTCATCAGGATTAGTTGCTATAGCTGTAGCTAAATCTGTCTCAGGTGTTTCAAACATACTCTCAATTGGAACAAAATTAAATTGTTCTTGAGGAATTACGCTAGCCTGTCTCTCACTACTTTTGATAGTAGTATCCAAAGATGTGTTATTGTTATCTTCCATTATCTCTCTCCGTATTGCTCTGTATCTTTTTTCTTGGCAAGTCTATTTGAATTACGTATGCCTTCAAAATAAGATTGTAGTTCTTTTACTTGTCTATCTACACCAGGTAAACCTAATGAAAAATCTACAGGTGCAGTTGCTGTTTCGGGTACATATATTCCTGTTGTGCCTTGTGCAGCATTAGGATCATATGGTACATATCTATTTACAGTATAGTTTATTTTATAATCTCCAGTTCCAGCTTTTATGATTCTATAATCTGCAGTATTTACTAAACCATCAGGTATAGTATAATCTGCAAATCCATTATCACTTGCAAGTATATCAGACTCTACAAAAGAGTAATAAGAGTTGTTTGTTCCTTTAGTATTATTATCAAGCCTTTGCTCAAATACTATAGAAATTCCAGCTGATGTTTCTGATTCATCATCTAGTCCTTGTAGCTGTCTAATTTCTGTAGCAGTAAATGCTCCAACTGGTGCATCTGCTGTTCCTGCTTTTTTAGAAGCTAGCCACTCAGGACTAAATATAATCTGATATCCGGCTGTTGTTTTTACAGCCTCTCCTGCTGGGCCGTATACTGGTTTATATTTTAATGTAGCTATTGGTGCTATTTTATCTGTACGGCTTTGTTTAGGATCATTTAAGTATGTTGCTAAATCTTCTTTATAAAGATCTAGTGCTCTTACAGCTAAAGGATTCTTTGTAAGTAAATCTTCTACATCTAGACCATCTAAATCACCTGGCAATATACCATAAACTTGTCCTTTTTTATCAAAAGTATTTAGTTGATTAAATAAATTAACCATTTCAGCACGTGCATTTGGATCAAGACCAGCTAATGGGTTTATAGGATATGTATATGTGGGCATGCTAACTGCATCTGATGGATTCTGATCAGCACCATATCTTAAAGAATTAAATGTTGCAGTAGGTATATCACCTTTACCACCTGTTCTAGCTTGATTAAGCATAGTATACATTTGATCATATATAGCATTAACATCATTTGCTACTGCTGATCTGTCAATTTCCATTACTGGTTTACCTTGACTATCAAATTGATAACTTTTCTGTGGACCAAATTCATAATACTGAGTAGTATAAGCATGAACCTTATAGTCTTTAGACATTGTACCACTGTCCCATCCATATAAGTCTGGGTTTTCAATAGTTCCATTTTCAACACCTTGTATAACTAAATTAGTATATTCTTCTTTGCTTAATACACTACCATTTGCATCTACAATTCTTGGAAACCCTGCTTGAGTAAGTATATTAATATTGTTTTTTCCTTTGCTTTCATTTAATGCTTCAGATTCCATTAAGTCATATGCCTGTAATGTCAGATCATTTATTTTTTCTGCATGTACTGCTAAAGTATTTCTTTGTGTTTCAATACCATTTAGACCAAAGAATGCGTTATATAGATCATCATATTGTGATCTTTGATCCTCACTAAGAGTTACATTAGGATCATTCATGGTAACTTGTTTAGTATCTTTTACTCTACTAGATTGTATATCATATATTTGATCTACAATCTCTCTATTTGTATAACTAATAACAGAACCGTCCTCTTCATTTGTAGTAGCTTGAGTAAGTAAATTTCTAAGTGTTTCTATATTACCTTCTAATGGCACATTACCTACCATCAGAACATTACCATCACTACCTTTGAGTTGGTATGTTTGATCTTGTGCTGGTGTATTACCTTTTGGATCTAAAATTTGTAATGACTCTAATATACCATTAACTTGATTATTATGTATTTTATTATCTTCATTTTGGAATTGTTGCTGATTTAATAATACCATATCTGTATTAGGACTAATTTCTCCATCCTCATCAACAGCAACTACTGTAGAAGAACCATCTCCAATTTCTACTCCAGGCTTAGTTAATAAACTAGCAAGTGGGTCAACTTGCATAAGCTCACCTTTTGCTGCAGCTAAATCAAGTCTATTTTGTTGTTTTAATGCTTCAAGATTTAGTGCATTTGCAGCTCTTGCTCTTTCTAATGCTAAATCATATTTAAATTCTTTTTCAGCAAGAGCAAACCTATTCTCTCTAATAGTATACTCTTGATCTCTTGCAGCAAAGTCAGTAGCAGCTTTCTGCATATCATCCATAATGTTATAGTTCATTAGTAAATTATATGCTTTATTAAGACTACCCTGTACACTTTTGCTTGGTGTTCTAGCTTCTTGATTTATATTAAGCATATCATCAAGTGCTTGCTGTGTTTGTTCTGCAACAGATAGTTGTTCTTCTATTGCTTCTGCTTCATCAGAACCAGGTACTACTCCATTATTAGCTTGATAATTTGACCAACGTACATTTGCATCATCAAGTTTTTTTACTTCTTTTATAGTTTCTTGAGTTCTTTGCTCATTAAGTGCATTAATTCTTGATATAGTTTCATCAGCCCAAGCTTGTTGACCTTGATCAACAGTATTAAACTGACCAGCATTCATACCTGCTGCTGCAAAATCCCTGCTCTTTACAAATGCATCTGCATAATATGCTCTTTGTACTCTTGGATCATCTAACAATCTATTCTTAATAATATTTAATGCTGCTCCAGTAACAAGTCTACCATTTTGTTCTGTAATAATAAAGTCTGTTTGAACATTACCATCTTTATCAGTAGCAAAACGGTCCATCTTCATTTTAAGTGGAGGATCCATTTCAGATAAAATCTGTTGAGCTAGTTCATTTAAGTCTGCGTCTTCAATATACTTTGGTAGTGGTGCAGATAATGCTGCTGATTCACTTCCATTTATAAAGTCATCCATCTCATACTGCATCTTTTTAATACCAGTCTCCCAGTATTTTTCTCTTTGCACTTGATCAGGATTATCTAATAATCTATTGGCATATGCCATCTCATCTCTATACTGCTTAGTATAAACAACATCTTTTACTGTAAGATCATCATCATAAAAAGGGGCAAATACAGATTTTGCTTGATCTACATTTTGTTGCAATGATAAATCTAGTCCTGAAATCTGTTGAATTTGGGGTGCAATAGTCTCTGCATACTGATCTCTTCTATCTTTTGTATCTTGTCTAGATAGATCAGCATACACAACCTTATTATAAAGGTCATTAGTTGCCTGGAAATTAGCATCATATTTATCTGTTCTAGTATCTAAAACAGCAGACAGAAATTTAAAATCCGGTGTAAACGGAGTAATCTCTGGTAAATATGTATCTGCTCCTTTAATATATGTTGCCATAGTTCAAAATTAGTTTTATTTTTTAAGTTTACAAAAGATTGAAAATAAACTCTTTAAGTTTATGAACCCATCTTACCACTATAGAAAGGGACTGCAAACCTCTTTAATCTTTTTTCTTTACCTAGTTCACCTGATTCTACTTGTTGATTATTAGTCAATATGTTATTAGAACCTGAGTATCCTGGTATACCTCTTTGCTGTAATTCATTCTGTCCTGCTGTTGTACCAGGTATAACTTGATTACTACCCATACCCATATACATTTTTAAGAAATCTTCATCAATTTCAACATCTGGCCCTAAATTCTTTTTGAGATCAACATAGTCATCAAGCATTTGCTTTTTACCATCTGCTTGGCTTTGTTTATATAATTGTCTACCACCTGGTGTAAATACAACATCTCCACCAGAACTTGGGTCTACATTATAATAGTCATACAAAGTATTCATATTATATGCATTAGATGCATTTGTAATAGCTGTATTAAATAGTTCTGCATTTTTAGCTGTCTTCCAATTGTCAAAATTATCTTTGTTTTGTAATGCTACTATTGTGTTATCATATAAATCTTTAGCTCTTTTATTATTAAAAGCGTCAACCTTCATATCTAATTGAGGTTGTAATGCAGCTACCCTATTCATAGTTCTAACATTATTTTGATTTACTGTGTTTATAGCTTTAGCATTAGCATCTAAAGTTTTACCTTGTATATTACTACGTGCTATAGCCTGTGGTCCATATGCACCTAGTGCTTGTGCCATAGTATTTTGTGCAGCAAGATTTGCATTTACTCTACCAGTATAATCATCTAATACATAGTCTATTTTCTGATCTTCCATTACAGGTTGAAATGGTAGATATAAATTATCATCAATAAACCCTAAAGCATTTAGATTATTTATATCTTGTATAAACATCTCTTTTTCTGGAAGAGGTGCTGGAGTTATTTCTGGTGGTATTATTTCTTCTGGTTCTTCTGGTATGTCAAAGAATTGCTCATCTTCAGAACTAAAATCAACATCTAACCTAGGTGTATTAAATGTGTGTAATCCAAAGTCACCATCAAAACCAGATCCCCTAACATAGTTTTCATTGTCACGCTCCATAAAATATGGAACATAAGGGATACCAAATTTTTCTGCTTCTTCTTTTCTTGTTTTTTCTGCAAGCTTTTGGAACTCTAACCATTGTGGATCACTTCTACCTGCATTATAATCAAAGCCTTCTATTTGACTTACAACATCACCCCATCTATTCATGAAGTCTGTCCTAGCATCATCACTTTCTATTTCTACTGACCCAAAGCTACCTTCACCTGTAACTGCTTGATTCTCAGGTCTATTACCACCTGATAAGATACCATATCTATATTGACCAATAGGTGATCCTTGTAATACTTGACCTTGACCTTCTATATCTTCACTATAAATAGGCACTTCTCCTGTACCAACTCCTTCAGCTTCTCTTCTTTCTCCTGCTTCTACATCTTGGAATCTTGATTGGAAAGGCTTGTATGCTCTTACTCTACCATCTACAATAGATAATTCATAACCACTATTCTGTAATTCTTCTAATTTATTACGTGTATCACTACCTTCTGGATATCTACTTAAAATTTTATCTGTTTCTTTTGGTGCTTCTTTTTGAACCTCTTGACTAATTTTTTCTTCATTTTCCTGTACTGTCTCAACAATTTTTTCTGATCCACTATTAAGTCTTTGCTCAAATACTTCACCATACCTTTCTGCAAAGACATCATCACTAATACTTAAATCACCTTCTAGTGGAGTTGAGAAACCTGTAAATGCATCCCAGTCATCTATATCTTCAAATGCTTTACCATAAAGTATAATCTCATCTTTAGAAAGTCCATCAATAAAGTCTGGATCTATTGTTCCATCAAAGTTTCTATGTAGATTTCCTCTAATCTTATTATCAATGTAAGTAGCTCTATCTACAATTTGCCCATTTATCATATATGTGCTAGTTACATTACTTTCTTCTCCATTACCATCTTGAGCTTGTCTAAGAAAGTTTTTCATCTCTAAACCATCTTTAGCCATTAGACTTTGTATAAGTGCATCATCACCTTCTGCAAGATTAGATTGCATTGCAGAAGTTGCCGGGGTATTCATTGTATTTTCAGCACCTTGATTTGCTTGCTGTTCTGCTGCTACTAACATTTGTTGCAGCATTCTTAATTGATCTTGTTGATCTTGTGGTAATTGAGAAATAGTATTTTCTGCAGCTTGTCTTTCAGTTATTCCCTCAACCTGTGCTGTAAACTGGAGTGGGTCAATACCATTTTGAACTAAGTAAGGATGTGACACTAAAGGCACACCATCCTCAAAGTTCTTTTTTGCTTCTTGCATAAAACCTAACTTAGATAAATCTTGCATATTTTTTCTAAGCATAAGTTCAGCACTTCTTGAAGATATGTTATCTGCATACTGACTATCTAATTCTGCATAGTAATCATTTAACTGGAACTTTTTAGAAATTTGTGCAGGAGTTTTTCTTTGCCCTCCCATATCAAACTCTTTCATTTCTTCTTTTGTGAATCTAAGTTTTGGTGTATCACTATAAATAAATGATTGTTCTGGCAAAAACATAGGTACACCACCTTGTGAATGTCTTGGTCCATTTATATTATATAAACCAAACATACCATCATTGTTAAGATCTGTTAGTACAGTTTCTCCACCTTCTGCTTCTATATTTGCATTATCTCTAGGTACTGCAGACAAACTGTATCTTACATCTTCATCACGTGTATTATTAAAGTTTGTCTCACCATAGAATTCTTGAGGAGTTGTAACCAAACCATAATTAGCTTGATCACCTGTATGAACCATGCCACCATAGTTCATTTCCTGTACAACCTTGCCATCAACAAGTTTGAAACCTTTTGGTAATTTATTTATTTTAATTTTTGCCATAATTATAACATTTCAATATCAGCACCTGCAGCTATAAGTTTAGCTAATGTGTCTGAGTCTACGTTAACAATATTTTTTTCTCCACCCATTTTCATTCCTTCTCTACGGAAATTAGGTAACTCAAAGTTTTCAGACTGTGATGGTAATTTCATTAGTTCTGAATTATTAAATAATCTAGTGACTAACATTTTATCATATGGTGAGTCTTGCTTAAAGTTTGATAATTGGAAATCTACTGATTGTTCTGGTAAAGATGATAAAAATTCATACTGCGGAGTAAGTGGTACAAACTGTATTTCATTGGCTTTTGCCATAGCAGGAACCACACCACCTTTTTGTTTTTCTGCCATAGATGCTTTTATAGCTGCATCTCTTCTAGCAAGATAAGCCTCTTCTCCTTTTGGCCCTCCATAAGCCATGTTTTGTAATATGTTTTGTTGAGCTGATGGTGGTAGTGCTTTGAATCCTGGATTATCCACACTTGCTGGAAGTTCTTTTCCTTCCTTAGTTAGATAAAGACCAGTTGTTGCATCTCCTTCACTTCCCATCAATCCACTATTAATATCAAATGTACCTCTTGAATTAAATGGATCTGTTTTTGTACCATAAATATTATCAGCAACCATTGAATTTCTTAAATCTGTTTTTGCTTTTTCTATATTTCTATCTTCAAACAAATCATTTACAACATCAGCTGCTTTCACTGCAAAATTAGATACATCTCCAAAAGCCATAGCCACATTACTATTTTTAAGTCTATCTAAAAATCCACCTATACCTCCTGTATTAATATCAACAGTTGGTTTATTTATGTTAGCAAACAGTTCTTCACTAGTTGGTCCTTCTTGTTCTACTATACTATTATCTACAACATCTGAACTTGCAGATCTTTGTTGTGCAGGAGGTATAATACTACTTATGTCTCTTTGATAATCAGTTTGAGAAAACTGCTGTAAATAATCACCCATGTTAAAATTTGGATCATATGGATCAAATTCCATAGGACCGGGTTGACCAGCAAATTGAGCTCTAGGTAATTCAAAACCAACTTTAGCCATCATTCCTGGTATTGCTGAAACATCTCCTGCCATTAGTCTTGCAAATCCTATAGGATCTTCTTTTACTTTTTCTTTGGCTTGTCTAGCTCTTTTGCCAAAACCAAATAATGCTTGAGGTAATTCTTCTCCCCCATATTGTTTGTTACCTTGCAATTTCTTTTTAAGAGCATTGTATGTCTCTAATGCAGCACCAGATAAATCATCTATATTTTGCTCTAAGAAATTATTGACTGCACCTGTTGTTTTCTGAAGTAAGTCTTGATCAACTTCAATACCTAAATCATCTACTACATCTTTTACTGTTGCATCTTCCCCTAAACTATCTTTATATGCTTGTATATTTTGTAAGTTTTTATCACTAAGATCAAACTGAAAAGTATAATCTGCATTAGCAAATTTGTTAGCTTTATTAACTGCAGCTTTACCCATCCAATCTCTAAATGAACCATCCTTTAATCCATCACCATCTTTATCTTTACCACTAAACATATCTTCATAACCCTCAGCAAGTACATTAGCTGCTTTACCTAAACTAAAATTATTACCAACTTTAAATGCATTAGGATCTACATAGAATGGACTTGGTTGAATAAATCCTTCATCTTCTTGTTTAGGTGCACTACCTGCAAGTATAACATTATCTTGATCAATAATTCTTGAGTTAGCCATATTAGCAAACTGATTTGCTGCATCAAGCATTTCTTTACCAGTCTCTGCTTTTTTACCTTTATCCCAACCAGCTGCATTACGTGCAAAATTAGCCATCTTTACAACGGATGTAGGATACCTATCCTTATTTGCTAAAACCTTTCTGTATGCTTCTTTAACAGTCATACCACGTGACTTAGCCCATCTTGTAAACTTACCTTTGTTCTCCGGTTTAATTTC
>CEQX01012333.1_pt1 | contig 20025 bp, 19 predicted proteins | sample 356261 | NCBI WGS metagenome assembly CEQX01 (sample SAMEA2621076, study PRJEB7988) | marine metagenome | isolation source: saline water (ENVO:00002010), including | reverse complement strand
ATTTCTGCTTTTGGTTTATCTCAGAACCTTAATATTTCAAGATCGGAAGCTAAAGAGATTATAGATTCTTATTTTGAGAAATTCACCAAAGTGAAGGAGTATATGTCTAAATCCATACAAGATGCTAAAGAAAAAAAATATGTAACCACCCTACTTGGAAGAAGAAGATATTTGAGGGATATTGATTCAAGAAATTATACGCTAAGGGGGTTTGCAGAAAGAAATGCAATCAACACACCGATTCAGGGTAGTGCAGCTGATATAATTAAACTTGCTATGGTTAAAATTGATCAATGGATAAATAAAGAAAATTTAAAGTCAAAAATGATTATGCAGGTTCATGATGAATTAGTTTTTGATGTTGAAGAAGAGGAGTTAGAAATATTTCAAAGTAATGTAAAAACAATTATGGAGGACGTTGTAGATATGAAGATTCCACTATCTGTAGATGTTGGTGTTGGTAAGAACTGGTTAGAAGCTCATTAATTATGATAGACAAAGAAAAAATAAAAAAAGCTCATAAAAGGATATCAAAGGATATTCACAACACACCAGTATTAACATCTCAATCTATTGATAAAATTTCTGGGTGCAGAATTTATTTTAAATGTGAGAATTTTCAAAAAATTGGTGCTTTTAAAATGCGGGGTGCGTTAAACGCTGTTCTTTCTTTTGATAAAAAAGATATAAATAAAGGGTTTGTTACACATTCCTCTGGTAATCACGCACAAGCAGTCGCTCTTTCATCAAAATTATGTAATACAAAATCTTATATCGTGATGCCTAAAGGTGCTCCCAAAATTAAAATAGAAGCAGTAATGGGCTATGGAGCAGAAGTCATACTATGTGAAAATAATGAGAAAGCTAGAGTTGAAAAGTGTAATAAAATACTTGATAGAACAGGAGCAAACTTTATTCACCCCTATGATAATTATGATGTCATATTAGGTCAGTCTACATGTGCTAAAGAAATATATGAAGACAAAACCATACCTGACCTTGATACTATAATATGTCCCGTTGGAGGTGGTGGATTAGCATCCGGAACAATAAAAGCGACAGAGTTTTTTTCACCGAAAACAAAAGTGATTTTAGCAGAACCGGAAAATGCATCTGATGCCTATGATTCTTTTAACAAGAAAAAATTAATTCCAGTAAAAAACCCTAATACTATCGCAGATGGTTTAAAAACATCTTTATCTGAAAAAACATATAATATTATAGTAAATGGGGCAGAAGAAATCATTACCGTTACAGAGGAAGAGATAATAAAAAGTATGAAGATGATCTGGGAAAGATTAAAAATTATTTGTGAGCCTTCATGTTCATTACCTCTTGCAGCTATACTTAAAAATAAAGCTAAATTTAAAAACCAATCCGTTGGTATTATTTTAACAGGTGGGAATATAGATTTATCTAAGATACCTTTTTAGTTTCTGAACTTATCAAAATCGCTTTTAATTTCCAGCCTAGGAAAATTATTATCTGTAATATTAACGTCAGCAGTTTCTTTATTTGGATCTAGTTTTATGTTTTTTACTATTTTATTTTTGACAAATACTTTTGAAACCTCAGTTTCATTTAATCTCCAAATTTCTGCTGGAATTCTTTCGATCTCTTTCGAGTTGTCTTCATATGTCCATTCAATTATTAGAGGTGTTACTAAGCCACCAATGTTTTTGAATGTTACCTCGTAAAAGTTTTTATCAGCATTTTCAAGTTTTATAGCCTCATCATTTACAGAATTTCTAAATTCCCTATAACTATTTGAGTTAGTTTTTGAAAAATTAAATTCAGTTGGTTGAAACGGCATTGCATATTTTGGATCATCGGAGGCAATTTTTCTTTTTCCTTTAATTTCTTTGCTTTCAACACTCGCTTTATTTTCAAAAGGTTTATCGATGTTTTTCATTTTAAACCATTTTACTTTTTCAACGGATACATCAACATTGTCAGTACTGTAAAACCAACCTCTCCAAAACCAATCTAGGTCGATTGCGCTCGCATCTTCCATAGTTCTAAAAAAATCTGCTGGATCAGGATGTTTGAAAGCCCACCTTCTTGAATATTCCTTAAATGCATAATCAAATAATTCTGGGCCCATTATGGTTTCTCTAAGCACACTCAGTGCAGAGGCAGGCTTTGCATATGCATTTGCACCAAACTCTCTAGACGCAATTTGTTCAGAATTTGTCATAATAGGTCTTAACATATCTTTCGGCATTTTCATATAGTTTACAATACTTTCAGCTGTACCTCTTCTTAGAGGGCCATCGCTGTAATATTCTCTTTGTGTCAAAGATTGAATAAATGTATTTAACCCTTCATCCATCCAAGTCCACTGCCTTTCATCAGAATTTATTATCATAGGTATAAAAAAGTGACCTACTTCATGTATTATAACACTAATCATCCGCCATTTTGTTGCATCAGAATATGTTCCATCATCATTAGGCCTTCCAAAGTTGAAGCATATCATTGGGTATTCCATTCCAATTGATGCCGCGTGAACGGAAATTGCAACTGGGTATGGGTATTCTATGGTGTGTTTTGAATAGGTCTTTAAAGTATTTGCTACCGCAATGGTTGACTCTTTTTCCCATAATGGATTTCCTTCCTTTGAATAATATGACATGGCTAATGGTTTATTATTTTCAAGTTCAACAGCCATAGCATCCCATATATATTTTCTAGAGGCAGCAAAAGCAACATCTCTAACCATTGAGGCTTTAAACTTCCAAGTTTTGGATTTATTTCTAATTGGGTTTTTCTCTTTTTTTATAGCTTCCTCTTGAGTTGTAATTATCACGGGCTTATCATATGTTTTTCTGGCAAGCTCCAATCTTTCAAGTTCTTTTTTGTTTAAAACCTCTTCAGCATTTTGAAGTGCTCCAGTCGCCCCAACAATAAAATCAGAAGGAACAGTTATGTTTAGTTCGTAATCACCAAATGGCAAGGCAAACTCTCCTCTTCCTAAAAACTGTTTGTTTTGCCAACCTTCTTTGTCGTCATAAACAGCCATTCTAGGAAAAAATTGAGCTATGGTATAATTATAGTTTTTGTCTTTTTCAAAATATTCGTATCCTCCTCTTCCCCCTAACTTCATCCTATCATTTATCTCATATGACCACTTTATATTGAACGAAAATTTTTCACCAGTTTTTAATGGTTCCGGAAGTTCAATTCTCATCATTGTTTGGATAACCTTATTATCTAATGGATTATTATTTTCGTCTTGTACATATTCAATTTTAAACCCACCATTATACTTTTCTCCTTTTGAGTTTGTTTGAGTATTCGTTAGCGATTGCAAAGATTTTCCACTAATATTCATTGGCATAGTGGAAGGGGTTACCAATGGGGTATTTGATTCATCTGATCTCATATTTTGATCAAGTTGTACCCAGAGGTATCTCAAAATATCAGGTGAGTTATTATAATAGGTAATACTCTCATCACCATATAACATTTGATTTTCATCGTTTAAAATTACATCTATTTTATAATCAGCTTGTTGTTGCCAGTAATCAATTCCGGGAGCGCCGGATGCTGTTCTGTACGAGTTTGGAGTTGGAAGCATGGTCCCAAGCTGTTCAAATTTTTTTTCCCATTCCCCATATGACCCTTGTGAGAAAACATTAAAGAAAGAAATCGAGAATATAAACAATAGAATTTTTTTCATATCACCAAAATTTTGCGTTAAAAGTAAGCATCAAACTTATACCAAAAATAACAGAAGAAATAAACAACACCCAATTTTCTCTTTTTTTGAACATTAACTTTGAAATTAATGCACTTAGAGATAAAAATATTAAAACAACAATTATTTGCGCTACCTCTATCCCAACATTAAATGCAAATAATTCAAATACAATACTCCCTTTAAAGAGAATCGCTTTTAAATAATTGGCAAAGCCAAGTCCATGTATTAAACCAAAAACAAGGGCAATAGCATAATTCGAGTTTACTACCGTTACTTTTTGGTTATTCCTATTAATGATATTATTAAATGCTGTAATTAATATGGTTAAGGGAATTGCAAATTCAATTAATTTCTGATCATAGGTAATCAGCTCTAGAGCAGACAAGGCTAAAGTTATAGAATGGCCAATTGTAAATGCAGTGACGAGAATGATTATATTCTTAAGCATTTTAAATTCATATATTACAACTAAAGCTAATATAAAAAGGATATGGTCAAGCGCTTGAGTATTCAAAATATGATCAAAACCAACCAAAAACCACGTTTTAAATTCTTCCATAATATCATTTAAAGTTTCAGTTTTAAATTTATTAATTTTAGATTATTAGTATGCTATCTATAATTTGTTTTTTTTTCCTGCACGAGTTTTATGTGAGTGTTTCTTACATGGAGTATGATAATGATAGAAATGCTATTGAAATTCAAAAAAAAATTTTTTTTGATGATCTTGAGTTAGCCCTAAGAAAAGAAAACGATAACAAAACTTTCGATATTCTTAATTCAGACCCCCAACTAATTAATCAATATATAGAAAAGTATCTTATTAGTAACATGAAAATTTTCATAAATGGCAAAATATATAATTTTAACTATTTGGGTCATGAACATATAAATGGGACTATCAATTGCTTTTTGGAAATAAAAGGAATAAGAAAAGTTAAAGAGCTACAAATAGAAGACACTAGTCTTTTTTCTTATTTTGATGGTCAAGAAAATTTGATTTACTTTGAAATGAACAACAAGCTATCGACATTAAGATTAAAAGAACCTAAACTGTCTGATAAAATTATTTTTTAATTTAAAAACTCAAGATGAAAAATTTATTATTTCTAATCCCTTTAATTTCCTATATAAATTTATTTTCACAGAAAGTTACTATTGAGTCGTTTACAAAAAACTTTGAAAAAAAAGAGGGTTTCATTAATTATTATTGGGACGACAATAATGGAAAATTATATTTTGAAATTGAAAATTTAGATAAGGAATTAATATACGTTAATTATCTATCAGCAGGTGTGGGTTCTAATGATATTGGATTAGATAGAGGACAAATTGGAGGTACAAGAATTATTAAATTTGTCAAAATTGGACCTAAAATATTAATGGTTCAGCCCAACTATAAGTTTAGAGCTCTTTCAGATAATATAGAAGAAATCAAGTCTGTTAATGATGCTTTTGCAAGCTCTACAATTTGGGGATTTCAAATCCAAGCAAAATCAGGAACTAGTTATCTTATTGATGCGACGGAATTTGCAATGCGTGATTCACATATGATCTCTACAAGACTTAAAAGACAAAATCAGGGTACATTTAAGATTGATAATAAGAGTTCTTCTTTTGATCCTGGGTTTTCTAAAAACTTTCCACTAAATACTGAGATTGAATCTTTTTTAACTTTTAGAGGAATGGCTACGGGTAGATGGTTAAATTCTGTTTCTCCAAGTTTAGAATCATTTTCAGTTAGGACAAGACATTCTTTTGTGAAATTACCTGATGAGGGTTATTCACCAAGAAAATTTGATCCCAGAGCAGGTTATGGTGCAATGACATTTTATGATTACGCTAGCCCAATAGAAGATAAATTAAGTGTTAAATATATTAGGAGACACCGTCTAATAAAAAAGTATCCCAGTAAAATATTAAGTGAACCTGTAGAGCCAATAATTTATTATCTAGACCGAGGTGTTCCGGAGCCAGTAAAATCTGCATTAATAGAAGGGGCGGCTTGGTGGAATGATGCATTTGAATCGGCTGGATTTAAAAATGCATTTCAAATTAAAGTTTTACCTGAAGGTGCGGACCTGCTAGATGTACGATATAATGTAATTCAATGGGTTCATAGGTCTACTAGAGGTTGGTCATATGGAGCATCAGTCGTTGATCCTAGAACAGGTGAAATAATTAAGGGACATGTCTCCTTAGGATCTCTTAGGGTAAGACAGGATTACCTTATAGCCGAAGGTCTCCTAAGACCTTATGAAGATGATGATAGCAAAAATAATGCTATGAAAAAAATGGCTATTGAAAGATTAAGACAACTCTCTGCTCATGAAGTGGGCCACACTATCGGACTCTCTCATAACTATATTTCTAGTGCAAGAGAAAGAAAGTCTGTTATGGACTATCCACATCCACTAATTAAATTCTCCAAAAATCAAATTGATCTATCAGAGGCATACGATCAAGGAATAGGCGCATGGGATAAGCTTGCTATTAATTGGGGATACAGAGAATTTCACTCAAATGAGGAAGATCAATTAAACCAAATATTACAAGATGGTTATAAAGACGATATCTACTTTATAACAGATCAAGACTCTAGACCTCAAGGTAGCGCTCATCCTAGATCGCATTTATGGGATAACGGTTTTGACGCAGCTGATGAATTAAATAGAATGCTTGAAATTAGAAGACATATCCTTGATAATTTTTTAGATAATGCAATTAGAAAAGGAGAACCTATGTCAAGTATTGAGGAGGTTCTTGTTCCAATGTATCTACTACATAGATACCAGATTGAGGCAGCCGCAAAGGTAGTGGGAGGATTAGAATATAACTATGCCTTAAAGGGCGATGGGCAGTTGGTAACAAAAATGCTAACAAAGGAGCAACAAGATAAAGCACTAGAATCATTACTAAATTCAATTCATCCTAGAAATCTATCTCTTGACGAGAAGCTTATAAGCTTAATACCACCTCGAGCTTTTGGCTATCCAAGAACCAGGGAAACTTTTAAATCCAGGACTGGTTTAACATTTGATTATTTAGCAGCAGCAGAGACAGCAACAAACTTAACTTTAAAAATGTTATTTAATCCTCAAAGAGCTTCAAGGTTAGTGATTCAAAAAGCAAGAGATTCCATAAATCAACCTGGCCTTAAAGAGGTTATTAATAAAATTGTTGATCGAACGGTTTTAAATACAAATGATACAAATAAAAGAACACAAATTTTTTCAAGTATAGAATTAGAGATCTCAAAAATGGTAAGCCATAGAGTTTTAAATCATCTCTTCATCTTAGCTTCAAGTAATAAAACTCATGAGGAGGTTAACGCAATAACATATTCAATTCTTAAAAACATAAAAAAAGTTCTGGAAAAAAAAGATTCAAGCGATTACCACTCCCATTATTTATCAGATAAAATTCAAAAGTTTTTTTCTGGTAATTTAGAAGTGGAACTAATACAAGAATTACAACCACCTGATGGCTCTCCAATAGGTTCCAATGATTTATATTTATTTAATTGTGGAAGTGAATTATAATTTTTCCTCGTGAAGAGCTGTTCCTGTTCCATCCACAATTATTTTCTCGTTAACATCAAAAATTTGGGTTTTAAATATTCCAAAATGTTTTTTCTTGATGATTTTTATCAGTTCAACATGAACATAATATTTTTTGTTAGGATATAATGGCCTCTTGAAGCTCAAATTTTGTGCGACATGTATTGATCCTTTCCCTGGAAATTTTGTTCCCATTACTCTTCCAAATGATGTAACAGAAAACAGCCCGTGAACAATTGGTTTTTTAAATCTTGTTTTTGCAGCATAACTTTTATCGAAATGAATGGGATTGTCGTCTCCACTTAGTTTAGCAAATTTGTTTACCATGTCTTGACTAATAGAAAACTCTTCCCTGTAATAATCTCCAATTTTTAATTTCATGAATTTATTTTTTTAACTTCCATAAAATCATTTGATTTAATTAAGTTACTTGGTATCAAAGATGCAGTTATTGATACTAATACAACAATAGCTATTGTAAAAAAAATATCAATAAAGTTTAGTTGTATTGGGTATGATTCAAGTATAGAGCTCGTCATATTTATTTTTACTATTCCAAAGTATTCCTGTATTAATGAAGCGCCTATTCCTAAAAAAGCTCCAAACACTATTCCAGCTAAACCTATTAAAATCCCCTGAAAAATAAATATTTTTTTTATTTGATTTAGACCAACCCCAAACGAAAGGAGTGTTTTAATATCTTTTCTTTTTTCTATTCCCATCATTGAAAGAAGAAAAAAAATGTTCAAAGAGCTTAGAAGTAAAATAATTGAAAAAACTATATATACAATGAGTTTCTCTGTTCTTAGGATCTTAAACAAACTTTCTCGTTGTTCTGAAAACCCTAAAATATTAAATTCATCTCCAATTACATTCTGAATTTGAATTTTAATCTTTTCAGGGTTAAATCCATTTTTTACTTCAACCTCGTATGATGATATTTTCATCTCTTTATCAAAAAGTCTTTGAGTAAAATCTAGTTTTGCAAAAGCATAACTATTATCGAAGCTTTTTTCAATAGCAAAAATACCTGTTGGTTTTAATTGTTCCTTCTTATAAATTTTTTGTCTTGTTATATTTGGATTTAATTTTTTAGAATCAGACAAAGCATAGACATTAATATTTTGAAAGTCTGAATTGGTTTTAATTCCGAGAGAATATTTTAAGCCTCTTCCAAAAACAGCATTATTCAATTTACCTTTATTTATTTCAAAATCGCCTTCTACTAAATTTGATTTAATTTGATTTTTTTTTAAGTAATCATTGTCTACACCTTTTAAATAAGCTACGGCTTCTTTTTCTGCGTTTTGAAATAAAACTTTATTTTCTAAAACACCTGAGACGTATTTAACACCATTAACGGAAGTTATTTTCTCTTTTATCGTGTTATTAAAATACTTATTCTTTTTATGTTCAATTTTAATACTTGGATCAAAATCTTTATAAACTGACATTAGCGTATTCTCTAATCCGTTAAAGACAGAAAGAACAATAATCATTGCGGCTGTTCCAATACTAATGCTTGCAATTGAAAAGTAAGACAGAAAGTTTATAAATGTTTTCTTTTTTTTTGAAAACACATATCGTGAAGCAATAAATAATGATAATTTCATTATTATTTTTTAGATGGTATTTTTAAATCGGAGATTATTTTATTTACTCTTGCTGCATCGTGTTCAGTACTATCAAAAATAAATTTAATTTCAGGTATCTTCCTGATTTTCTTTCCTATAGATTTAACAATAAATTGTTTTACATCGTGTTTTTTCTCAGTTAACATATTTTCTACGAAATCGGTTTTTTTATTATTCAAAACACTGATAAATATTAAAGCAACGCTAAGATCAGGAGATAATTTTATTCCCATTACTGTTATAAATTCATTCTTTAAAAAAGATTTTCCTTTTCTAATGAAATATTCATTTACAACCCTATGAATTAAACTTTCATGTTTTTCAATTCTTTGTCTCTTCAATTTATTAGCAATTAATTTTATCGACTCTAATTTTATGTCTTCCACCTTTAAAACTAGACTTTATGAATGCTTCAAATATTAATTTTTGTTCTTCTGTAGTAATAAATCTTGCAGGCAAACAAAGTATATTAGAATTATTATGTGTAACCGCTAATGTGGCAATATCTACGTTCCAACAAATAGCGGCCCTTATGCCATTATGTTTATTTGCTGCCATAGCAACTCCATTTGCGCTTCCACAAATTAGTATCCCAATATTTGACTTATCTTTTAATGTCTCTTTTGAGACAAGGTGTGCATAATCAGGGTAGTCGACGGAATCGGGTCCTTTTGTTCCTAGGTCAACAAAATCTATTTTTTTTTCTTTAATAGTCTTTATTAATTGTTCTTTATGATTAAAACCAGCATGATCTGAGCCTAAGATTAATTTCATTTATTTCTTTTTAACATTTCCTGATATTAATATACTAATTTCATAAAGACCAACCAATGGTACAGCCATAACAATTTGACTAAAAGGGTCCGGCGGAGTAAGCATTGCCCCAAAAACTAATATAATTACTATGGCATGCTTTCTGTAGCTCCTTAAAATTGTTTTATTGACAACTCCAGCCTTTGTTAAAAAGAAAATTACCATAGGTAATTGAAATAAAAGCCCAGAAGCAAGAACTAAAGTGGTGATGGTTGAAACATATGAAATTATGTCAAACTCATTTAGTATAGAAGGGTCTATCTGATAATTTGCTAGAAAATTTATTGATATTGGCGTGAGGATAAAATAACCGAAAAGAACTCCAACAAAGAAAAGAAGAGAAACATAAAAAGTAGCGCCTTTTGCAGCTTTTTTCTCATTTACGTATAAGCCAGGAGAAATGAATTTCCAGAACTCCCAAAAGGCATAAGGAAACGAGCATATTATTCCAATTACAAAAGAGGAAGAAATATGCATCATAAACTGACCAGCCATCTGTCTACTTTGTATTATAAATGGTAGTTCATCAATACAGAAAGATGAAATCCCAAAATTTAACCCTAAATCGCAAAGCATCTTATATGTCAAGAAATCACTTTTTGATGGACCTAATAATATTATCCCAAAAACTACTTCTTTGCTTAAAAAAGCAATAACTGCAAAAAATAATATGGAGGCTAAAGACCTGATTATGTGCCATCTAAGTTCTTCTAGATGGTCGATAAAAGACATTTCTTTTTCTTGCTTCATTTATTTATGTAGAGGAAATTCAGATGCCCAATTATTTATTTCTGATTTTACAGATTCTATTTCGCCTTCATCATTAATAACTCTATCAATGAAGTTTACAATTTTAGTCATGTCAGACTCTAACATTCCTCTTGTGGTTATTGCAGCAGTTCCTACCCTCATTCCGGATGTTACAAAAGGCGATTCAGTATCGTATGGAACCATATTTTTATTAATGGTAATATCTGCTTTACCAAGATTTTCCTCAGCTGTCTTTCCATTAATATTTTTGTTTCTTAAGTCAATTAACATCAAATGGTTTTCTGTTCCATTCGATATTATATTATACCCTTTTTTAATAAATTCATCTGCCATCGTTTTAGCGTTTTTTTTCACCTGTACTATATAATCGAGATAATTATCTGACAAAGCTTCTCTAAAGGCTACTGCTTTTGCAGCAATTATATGTTCAAGAGGCCCTCCTTGTGTTCCAGGAAAAACACCAGAGTCTAGCAAAGAGGATAGTTTTCTTGTTATCCCCTTAGGTGTCTTGATACCAAAAGGGTTGTCAAAATCATTTCTCATCATAATAATACCACCCCTTGGACCTCTTAAGGTTTTGTGTGTTGTGGATGTTACAATATCGCAGTATTCTAACGGATCATTTAATAATCCCCTTGAAATTAAACCAGATGGATGAGCTATATCTGCAAGAACTAATGCACCAACCGAGTCTGCAGTTTCCCTAATTCTTTTGTAATCCCAGTCCCTGCTGTATGAAGAGGCACCGCAGATTATTAATTTAGGATTCTCTTTTTTTGCTGTTTCTTCTAGCTGCTCATAATTAATAATTCCATTCTCTTTCTTCACGCCATAAAAATATGACTTATAAATTTTACCTGAAAAATTAACTAGAGACCCGTGTGTTAAATGTCCTCCATGAGCCAAATCAAAACCAAGAATTTTATCTCCTGGATTTAAAATAGCAAGCATGACAGCAGCATTAGCTTGTGCTCCTGAATGTGGCTGAACATTTACCCAAGTAGCATCAAAAAGAGTTTTTAATCTTTCTCTACATAAATCTTCAATTTCGTCAACGACCAGGCAACCACCATAATATCTTTTTCCAGGAAGGCCTTCTGCATATTTATTAGTTAATATACTTCCAGCGGCCTCCATTACTTCATTAGAGGCATAGTTTTCAGAGGCTATTAGTTCAATCCCTTCTGTTTGTCTTTTCTTTTCAAGTTCAATTAATTCAAATAGTTTTTTATCTCTCATATTACTGTAAATATTCGTTATTTTAGCTGGATATTGATTAATTTGTAATTACCACTAATTATACCTTAAAAGTAATGAACATTGAAGAATTAAGAACAAAAATTGATAAAATTGACGCAAAAATTTTGAAGTTTCTTAACAACAGAATGGACTTTGTTCATGAAATTGGTCTAATAAAGAGTGCTGCCAAGGAAAGTGTTTATAGACCTGAAAGAGAAAAAGAAATTATTGAGAGGCTTAACAGTCTGGGGAATGGAAAATTAAATAAAGAATCTATAAAGGCAATTTTTCAGGAAATATTTGCTGTAGCAAGAAACATTGAACTCCCTGAACAGATATCATACCTAGGACCAGAGGGAAGTTTTACCCATCAAGCTGCAGAAAGTAATTTTGGTTCAACCAGCAAGTATCTTCCTTTAAATTCAATAAAATCTGTATTTAATTCTGTTCAATCTAACAAAGCAAAATATGGTATAATTCCTCTAGAAAACAATCAAGAGGGAATAGTACAAGAAACAATAGATTTACTAGGGCAGAGTACGCTTTCGATTATTGCTGAGCTTCCAATGTCTATTACATTTTCTTTTGCCACTAGGTCTAAAGAAGTAAACAAAATAAAAAGAATTTACTCTAAGGATATAGCTTTTAAACAGTGTAAGGAATTTATAGAGAACTATTTTTCGGATGATGTAGATTGTATACCTGTTAACAGTACAAGTGCTGCAGTAAATTATGCAGATAAACAAGCAGATTCTGCTGCTATATGCTCAAGGTTTGCGGCAGTACAAAAAAATGTACCTATTCTCTTTGATAAGATTGAAGACTCCACTAATAATCACACTAGATTTGTTACATTATCCTCTATAACAAATAAGATAAAGTCAAAAAGTGATAAAACTTCAATTCTTGTTAACCTTACAGATGGGCATGGGGTTTTGGCAGAATTTCTCCAAGAATTTCATGACGCTAAAATTAATTTAACTAAGTTAGAAAGCAGACCTGCTAAACAAGGAACAGATTTCAAATATGTTTTTTATATTGATTTTCAAGGTCATTATTTAGATAATAACTTTCAAATTATTTATAAGAGATATAAAGATAACATTAAGCTTTTAGGTAGTTATCCTCGAATGATTTAGTAATTATCAGGCAGCTCATATTTTTTCCATTTTTGAATTATTTGACTTATATCTTTTGGGAGACTAGAGTCAAAAAACATTTCCTTTTTTGTAGTAGGATGTTTAAATCCTAAGCTTTTAGCATGAAGTGCTTGCCTGTCAATTATCTTGAAACTATTTTCTACGAACCGTTTATAATTTGAGAATCTGTTTCCTTTTAAGATTTGATTGCCACCATATGTTTTATCACAAAATATTGGATGACCAATATGTTTCATGTGTGCTCTAATTTGATGTGTTCTACCAGTTTCAAGTTCACATTCTATTAGCGATATATAATGAATATTTTCAATCACTTTGTAATGAGTAATAGCTTTTTTACCTAAAGTGTTTTCTGGGAAACCCTCCATTATTCTCCTGTCTTTAATAGACCTTCTAAGATTAACATTTATTGTCCCTTTTTCTTTTTCAGGTATTCCCCAAATAAGTGCTTGATAATTTCTTTTAATTGTATGATCGTAAAATTGGGAGGCTAATGAGTTCATAGAATTTTTATTTTTTGCGATAACCATGAGTCCTGATGTTTCTTTATCGATTCTGTGAACTAATCCAGGCTTTCCAACATTTCCTTCCATCTCTGGTAGGTTTTTGAAGTGATAAACTAATGCGTTTACTAGTGTCCCTTCCCAATTATCATGTGCGGGATGAACAACCATTCCCGGAGCTTTATTTATTATTATTATGTCATCATCTTCAAATACAATTTTAAGTTCAATTTTTTCTGGTTTAATTGTGTGATCCCTCTTTTCTTTTTCTAGTAAAACAGTGATATAGTCTAGTGGTTTAACTTTATAGCTTGGTTTGATAGTGTTGTCATTTACTTTTACCATTTTTTCTTTGATCCCATTTTGGATTCCAGATCGTGTTACATTTGGCATTCTATCATAAAGAAATTTATCTATTCTAACCGAAACCTGTTTTGGATCTACTTTAAATTCAAATTTTTCGAAGTTTTTATTTCTCATTTTTTTTTGCAAATTCCCAATATTTATCCATTTCTTCTAAGTTCATTTCCTCTAAGTCTTTTTTCTCTTTATGAATTATGGCTTCCATATTGCTAAACCTTTTAATGAATTTTATGTTTGTCATTTCAAGTGCCTCTTCAGGATCTATATTTAAAAATCTTGCAAAGTTTATAATAGAAAACAGAAGGTCACCAATCTCGCTTCGAATTTTATCTTTATTTGAATTTTTTGATATTTCTGTTTTCATTTCATCAAGTTCTTCATATATTTTTTCAAGTACTTGACCTTTGTTTTCCCAATCAAAACCTACTGATCTAACTTTTTCTTGTATTCTGACAGCTTTTACTAATGAGGGAATTCCATTTGGTATATTATTGAGCGTTGCCTTGTTTTTTCTCTTTGATTTTTTAATTTTTTCCCAGTTATTTATGACTTCTTTTGATGATTTTATTTTTTTATTAGCATAAATATGTGGGTGTCTTTCTTTGAGTTTTATAATAAGTTTCTTTGTGACAGTATTTATATCAAATTTTTTTTTTTCTTTTCCAATTTTACAATAAAAAAGTATGTGTAAAAGCAAGTCTCCTAATTCTTCTTCTATATTATGATAATCTTCTTTAATTATTGCGTCCGATAATTCATAGACTTCTTCTATCGTCATTTGCCTTAAAGATTTTATTGTTTGTTCCTTGTCCCACGGACACTCATCTCTCAATCGATTAACAACCTCAATTAAATCTTTAATTAGTAATTTTTTACTTTTCATTTATAAGGAATAAGAAAAAATGATTATTTAAATAAAGATAAGAAACTGATTTTATAACTTTGTAAATATGACAGAAACAATAATTGCAATCGTACTTGTTGGATTTTTTTTCCTTGCATTATCACTCAGAATTATATTTATAAAAGATGGCGAGTTTAAAGGTACCTGTGCCTCACAAAACCCCTTCTTAAATACTGAAGGAAAGGAATGTGGTTATTGTGGCAAAGTTGTCTCTCCAGGCTCAGACTGTAAGAAAGCTTAATATGACTCTTATCAAATCCATTTCAGGAATAAGAGGTACTCTTGAAAATATTCCAGGCGAATCCCTCTCGGATTATGATGTTAAGCAATTTACCCTTGCTTATTCTCAAGAAGTTGTTTCTAAAGAAAGAACATCTCTCGTAGTTGTTGGAAGAGATGCTAGAAAATCCGGAAAAAAAATATCAGAACTTGTTATGAATACTTTAATTAATGAAGGTTTTGATGTCCTTGATCTAGGTTTGGTTGCAACACCAACCCTAGGGATTTCTGTAAAGCATAATAGGGCAGCAGGTGGGATTATGATTTCAGCAAGTCATAATGATGAGAAGTGGAATGCATTAAAACTCCTAAATAATCATGGGGAATTTTTAACCCCAGACAAAGTAAATTCTGTAATTAAAGAAAAAGAAAGGTTTTCTAAACAAAATAGTCTAGGAAGAATTATCAAATATAATAATGCCTTAAATGATCATATCGAATTAATTATATCTCAAGGTTTTTTTAATCTTAAATTATTGAAGAAAAAGAAACTTTCAATAGCTGTAGATGGAATAAATTCAGTTGGTGGTATTGCAATACCAGAGTTTTTAAGAAAAATTGGTGTAGAAAATATTAAAGAAATTAATTGTAAACCTAATGGTGAATTTGCTCATAACCCTGAGCCGTTGCCAGAAAATATTACTGAAATATGTGATGTAATAAAAAAAGGAAAATATGATCTTGGTTTAGTTGTTGATCCAGATGCCGATAGGTTATGTTTAGTTGACGAAAATGGAGAACCTTTTGGAGAAGAATATACTCTTATTGCTGCTGCGGATTTTATAATGAAAAAATATAAAAACCCAGTATCATGCTCAAACCTATCTTCTTCTTTAGGCCTTAAGGTTCTTACTGAGAGATATTCTGGAAAATATTTTTCTTCACCAGTAGGTGAGATAAATGTTGTGGAGAAAATGAAAAGCGTTAATGCAATAATAGGAGGTGAAGGTAATGGTGGTGTAATTTATCCAAAGACTCACTATGGTAGAGACTCACTGGTTGGCGTAGCCATGATATTATCATTAATAATTGAAAGCGACAAGACTCTTTCTGAAATTAAAAAATCACTTCCTGACTTTCATATTACCAAAAGTAAAATGACCTTTAATAAAGGAATGGAAAAAATTATTAATTATTGTAAGAATGAATATAATGATAGAGAAATAAATCTATCTGATGGGATAAGGATAGATTTTAATAATTCTTGGGTGCATATTAGAAAGTCAAACACAGAGCCAGTTCTAAGGATAATTTCAGAGGCCAATTCAAAATCTAATTCGGTCGAATTATCTAAAAAAATAATATCTAAATTACGTTTACTATGAATGTTTATTTTGATAATGCGGCAACAACACCTCTTGATAAAAAAGTATTAGAAAAAATGCTCCCTTACATGGAGCAGGGATATGGAAATCCATCTTCAATTCATAAAAAGGGAAGGGAGATTAAGTCAGCTATAGAAAAGTCAAGAAGTAAAATTGCTGAATTATTATCGTGCGAGCCTGGAGAGATTTTTTTTACTTCTGGTGGTACAGAAGCGGATAATATGTTTCTAATTAATACTGTTATTGAAAAGAATATAGATGCTTTAATAACAACAAAATTAGAACACCATGCGGTTTTACATTGTTGCGATTACTTGAGTAAAGTAAACAAGACAAAAATAAGGTTTGTTGAAACAAATGAAAAAGGTGATATTAATTATCAAGATTTTGAGGATGCACTGAAGTCAAATAAAAGAAGCTTGGTCTCACTAATGCACGGAAATAATGAAATTGGAAATATTAATAACCTTAAAAAAATCTCTAAGATATGCACACAGTATAATGCTATTCTTCATTCAGATACAGTTCAAACAATCGGTCATTATAAAATTGATTTAAATGATATTAATATAGATGGAATTGTTGGTTCTGCTCACAAGTTTCATGGCCCAAAGGGCGTTGGTTTTTTATATTTGAATAATAAACATAAAATATCTCCTTACATACATGGCGGTTCTCAAGAAAGAAATATGAGGGGAGGTACTGAAAATGTATACGGTATTATAGGGTTAGCTGAAGCCTTAAAAATATCTTGTGAAGAAATGGATGAACATAAAGAAAAAATTATATCTGTAAAAAGAAAAATGATAGAGCTTTTACAAAATAAAATTGATGGTATAAAATTTAATGGTTTATCTGACAATCTTGAAAAAAGTCTTTATACTGTACTCAATGTTAGCATACCAGGTATTGACGATCAGCAAATGTTTTTGTTTAATCTTGACATGAACAATATTGCAGCTTCTGGTGGCAGTGCTTGTTCAAGCGGTTCCGATATAGGATCTCATGTTCTTGCTGAAATTGAAAAACATGATGGCCACTCATCAATAAGATTTTCTTTTAATAAATATAATTCAATAGAGGAGGTTGAATATGTTGTTGATAAAATTTTAGAAATTATAAAAATTTAAAATGGATGTGCTAGCCATATAAAAAAACCATATATAAGGTATCTTATAAATCTGGCTAAAGAATAAAACAGATATTTTTTCCTATCAAATCCAATCGCACCGATTACAGCACATGTTGCAGAAAATGGTAAAGGTGTTATTGCTGCAACCACAATAACTAACCAACCGAAAGAGTAGATTTTCCGTTCATATTTCCCAATTATATTTTTTTTCATTATTTCATATAGCCAGGTTCTGTGTAAATACTTTCCAAATAGAAATGCAACAAATCCAGCTAAATATGATATTACTGAAAAAGCCATAACATATATTGGATAGATATCTATTGGCTTTGAAGTTATTGCCCATATCATAAATAATTCTGGAGGAATCACTCCAAGAACCACTTCAGATAGAAAAAAAAGAACAAAAACGAATGTCGTTGGTAAATCAAAACTAATTTGATCTTTTAGTGCTGAAAGGTCAAGGAAACTAAATAGTATCTTGTAAAAAACAATTGCAACAGCAAAAAAAAGCAAACCTCTAAAAAAGTTTTTTAAGAAAAAAAATAGTCTAACCTTATTTCTCCTTAACATTTTATTGGCGTTTTATTTATTGAGACATAATATAAACTAATTATATATATTTTTGTTACATGAACAAAAAAATGTCATTATCTGCAGATTCCATCTTAAAAGTTTATGGTTCAAAAAAAGTTGTGAATAATGTGTCTCTAGAATTAAAGCAAGGAGAAATTGTTGGTTTACTAGGTCCAAACGGAGCTGGCAAAACAACAACCTTCTATACAATAGTAGGACTTATAAAGCCGGATAAGGGAAAAGTAAATTTAGGTGGAGAAGATATAACTAAGTTACCAATGTATGAAAGAGCTAGGAAAGGCATTGGGTACTTGGCCCAGGAAGCTTCTGTTTTCAGAGACCTTAGTATTCAAGATAATATACTAGCCGTGTTAGAAAACCAAAATATTTCAGCCAAAGACAGGTTTAAAAAAGCAGATATTTTAATGAATGAATTTGGTCTAATTAGTATAAAAGATAATAAGGGAAAAGTTCTCTCTGGTGGAGAAAGAAGAAGAACAGAAATTGCTCGAGCTCTTGCTACCGAACCAAAATTTATTCTATTAGATGAGCCTTTTGCTGGAGTAGATCCAATTGCTGTAGAAGAAATCCAAAACATAGTATATTCTTTAAAAAATAAAAATATTGGGATATTAATTACAGATCATAATGTTGATGAAACCTTATCCATCACAGATAGATCTTATCTGATGTTTGAAGGAAAGCTCCTAAAATCTGGTACTTCGGAGGAACTTGCTTCTGATAAGCAAGTAAGAAAGTTATACTTAGGTGAAAGGTTTGAGTTAAAAAGGAAAAGATAATATCATGGGTCTCCTAACCTCAGCCGGTAAGTTTATTCTGGGAAGAAGGTTAAGTTCAATTGACCATTTTTCAAAAAATCCATTAAAGTTTCAGTCTGAAACCTTAAAGTATCTGTTGACAAAAGCACAAAATACTCAATATGGAAAAAAGCATTTTTTTAAAGAAATAACGTCTTATATTGATTTTAAGAATAATATTCCGGTTGTTAATTATGAAGATTTTTTTTCGGAGATTAGTAAGGTTTTGTCAGGCGCTGATAATATTATTTGGCCTGAAAAATTTAAATGGTTTGCTAAATCTTCTGGAACAACAAACGATAAAAGTAAATTCATTCCTGTATCTGATGAATCATTGAAAAAAAATCACCTTAGCTCTGGAAAAGACTTGCTTTCTCAGTATATAAATAATTATTCTTCAGGTATTTTTGATGGGTATTCCGTAGCACTTGGTGGTAGTAGACAGTTAGTTCCACATGAAAAAAACAAAAATATATTTGTAGGGGATATTTCAGCGGTTTTACTAAAAAATTTACCTTTTTGGGCTCAATCAATGAGAACTCCTAACCTGGATGTAGCAATGATGCCTGATTGGGAAGAGAAAATAAAGTTAATGGCTAAAATAACTTCAAAAAAAAATGTCACAAGTCTGTCTGGTGTCCCAACATGGACGATTGTTCTAATAAAAGAAATTTTAAAAAATACAGGCGCAAGTAGCATATTAGACATATGGCCCAATTTAGAACTATTTATTCACGGAGCCGTCTCTTTTGTTCCATATAAACAAGTATTTAATGAGTTAATTCCTGCTAAAAAGATGAACTATTTAGAAACATATAATGCATCAGAAGGGTTTTTTGCCTATCAGTCAGATCTTAAATCAGACTCAATGCTTTTATTAACTAATCACGGTATTTTTTATGAATTTGAAGATATTGTTTCTGGTTCAATCTGTGATTTATCTGGTGTTGAACTAGAAAAAAACTATGCGCTAATTATATCTTCATGTTCTGGTTTATGGAGATACAGAATTGGAGATACAATTGAATTCAAATCTCTTTCACCATATAAATTAATTTTAACTGGAAGAACAAAACATTTTATAAATGCTTTTGGGGAAGAGCTTATGGTTTCTAATGCTGATAAAGCAATAGCAACATGTTGTCAAAAACTTAATTGCAGTTTTTATAATTATACAGCTGGGCCAATATTTATGTCTGGCAATAAGAGAGGAGGCCATGAATGGATAATTGAGTTTATAAACCC
>CEQX01031448.1_pt1 | contig 20165 bp, 20 predicted proteins | sample 356261 | NCBI WGS metagenome assembly CEQX01 (sample SAMEA2621076, study PRJEB7988) | marine metagenome | isolation source: saline water (ENVO:00002010), including | reverse complement strand
ACAGGGAATATCATAGTGGATTTCAATCTATTTAAAACTGTTCGCGGCCTATTTTCTAATGATTTATCAATCGACTTAGGTACAGCCAATACATTAATTTATACAAAGGATATAGGAATAGTCCTTAACGAGCCATCTGTTGTGGCAATCCGAGAAAGCCGAGGCCAAAAAACAGTTGTAGCGGTTGGGCATGAGGCTAAAAAAATGCTTGGAAGAACACCAGGAAATATTAAAGCTATTAGACCTTTATCAGAAGGAGTCATAGCGGACTTCCAAGTTACAGAAAAGATGCTTCAACATTTTATAGCAAAAGTTCATGAGCAAAGATTTATTAAACCCAGTCCTAGAGTTCTTGTCTGTGTGCCTTGTAGATCAACTCAAGTAGAAAGAAGGGCGATTAGAGAATCTGTCTTAGGCGCTGGGGCAAGAGATGTAAAATTAATAGAGGAACCAATGGCTGCTGCTATAGGTGCTGGTCTTCCCGTTGAAGAGGCGAACGGTAATATGGTTGTTGATATTGGAGGAGGAACTTCCGAAATTGCAATTCTTTCTCTCAACGGAGTTGTATATGCTGAGTCTGTAAAAATTGGTGGCGATCTCATGGATAGTTCAATCACTTCTTGGGTTAGAAGGAATTATGGTTGTGTCATTGGAGAATCAACTGCTGAAAAAATTAAACATACTATTGGCTGTGCATCCCCTGATTCTGAAGAGCAGGAAATGAATGTAACTGGACGTAATTTAGCAGAAGGAATCCCAGAAACTTTTACATTAAAAAGTTCCCAAGTATATGAGGCTATGAGAGATCCTTTATCTGGGATGGTAAGAGCTATCAGAAATGCGCTTGAACTTTCTCCACCAGAGCTTGCAGCAGATATAGCTGAAAGAGGTATTGTTCTTACCGGAGGGGGAGCATTAATGAACGACTTGGATAAATTAATTTCTTCTTCTACTGGGATCCCAGTAATATGCGCAGAAGACCCTTTAACATGTGTTGCAAGAGGTGGAGGCAAAGCTCTTGAAATTATTGACAAGTATAATATTGATTTACTTTCAACTGAATAATTAAATAAATATGGCGAGATCTACGCCTACATATACTCCAGTAAGGAATTACGCAATTGGCTTTTTTCTCTCAGTATTTTTATTATTTAGTGATATTAGCTATGGAACGTTTACTCCGTTGAGAGGATACATTAATGCCTCTATCCTATATGTTCAGAAAATTTCTAGTGATATCTTTGAAAATATTAACAGCACCATTTCTTCTTTTCAAAGAAATAGAAGCCTCTTAGAGGAAAACAAACAATTAAAAGAGCAAATCATTCAAATAGGGATGAAGGATTTTATTAAAAGAAAAGATAATGAAGAGAAAATTGAGATTATTAATTTTCAAGAAAATTTAACCGGCTTACTTAAAAATGATGAAATAGATATATACAAAATAGCTTCAATAGATCTTCGAAATTATCTTTGCTGTTCAACACATAGAGTCTTCTTGCAGAATGCTCATGATGTTTCAGTGGATAAAAATATACCAGTATTTGCAGGAAGCTCATTTATAGGCCAAACAACAGATACATATCTGAATTTTATTGAAGTTATCCTTTTCTCAGATACTAGACACATATTACCTATCAAATCGAATTTTTTTTATTGTGATGCTAGAGGCAAAGGTAGACCAATGATGATTTCTTGCAAGCTTAATAAAAGTGATAAAGATTTTAAAAATCAAGTTGGTGATACAGTTTATACATCGGGATTAGGCGGCATTTTTTTGAAAGATATAGAAATTGGATCTATTTCAGCTATCAATACAGTTTCAATAAATGAGATTGAGGTTTTGGTAACCCTAAAAATAAATCCTTTAGAAGAAACTTTTTATGGAATGATGAGGAAATAGGCTAATGAAACTTAGCAATCACTTAATTATTATTTCAACTATTATTTTGGGATTTTGGATAGATGAATCTCTAAATCCATTAACTATTACATTATTTCTTGAATTAAATTTTGGTTTTTTGATTTTTACATACTGGGTTTTTGCCATGCCTGAGAAACTACATAGCTCAGCTGCATTAAGTTATGGACTAATTACTGATTTATTTTTTTCTAATGCGATTGGTTTCAACATGCTTTTTTTTGTTGCAACATCTTACATTATTCACTTGTATGTTTTTCGTTTTAGAATTTTTTCCTATTTTCAACTATCAGTTTTCTTCTCAGGCTCATCTACATTCTATATAGCATGTAAGTATCTTTTGCTTTCTCCCTATAATTATTCTTATGTTGTTTTGATATCTAGCTTTTTAATTAATGCAGTTTTATGGGTAGGAGTTTATTTAATTATGAGAGCTTTTCGAAGAAGGATTTTTTCAAATTCATAGACCATGAAAAAATTATTGAGCATCTCAGCAATTTGCCTAAGCATTTTAAGCTGGATATTTTTCTTATTTCTTACTATCTTAACTTTCTCTCCTCAGAGTTTGATTAAAAGCATAGATGATTTTGCTCTTCCCACCTACTCAATAGAGTTTTCTTCAATTCAAAGCTCTGGAAATGCTTTAAATAGAAATTTAAAGTTTAAAAATTTATCTATAATGCACAATGAAAGGGCGCTTGTTTTGGCAAAAGAATTAGAATTAGGATTGTATTTTAAACCCTATAATCTTTTTCAATTTCTTAATATCAACAATATCGTTATAAAAGATGGTTACTTTGATCATTCAAATATACGAACAAGCAATTCATCTCGTGGCTCCATAGCAAATTTTAGCGAGGAAATTTTACTATCATTTAAAAATTTTAAATATCAAAGAGATGATTCAATTTTTGAACTTAATGGCGATCTTTTTGGAGACCTATCAAGATCATTTTCTGGTCAACTTAGTTTTTTGCATAACAACCAATTAAGTACCATTGCTGTGGATGCTTTTGGGGATTCTTATCGCTTCTCATTAAACCTTCATCCATATGATTGGTTAAATTTAATTCCCTTATTCAATGACTTACCTATTAAGGATTTGGTATTCAAAATAAATGCCGTTGGCGAATCAAAGGATCATAAATCAAATATTAAGGGCTCTTTTAAATCTAACAGCTTATTTCTTCAATCCCTATCAATTGAACCAAATGAAGGATCTTTTCATTTTCAGTCTAAAAAAAATATAGGCACATTAAGATTAACTGAATTCCTTCATCCCTTTGTAGATGAAGAATATCCAATTCAAATTAATCTTAAAAAAAAATCTGTTGCAGTGCCAAGATTTTTTCTTTCACCTCAAATTTTAAAAATTGAGATATTAAAGTTAACAAATTTATTTATTGAAGATTTATTTATATCTTTTGATAGCTTACTTCCAAAGTATTCTGGATTTGTGAAAGACCTAGATCTTAATGATTTGTATTTCAAGGAAATCTCCAATCTTAGCGGAGAATTTTCTGGATATGGAAATAATTTAAAATTCTTAATAAATTCAAGTTCCTCAATACTCAAAAATCATGATCAAAATTTTGTTCCGGAATCAATTTTAGGTGTAGGAAATTTTTCTAATTCAGTTTTTGATCTTAAAGCTCGTATTAAAAAAAAATCTTTTGGGGTTGACCTTGCTTTGAAGGGCAATCCTAATTTAATCAATCCATTAACTATTAAGCTTAAAGGTCATGATATCTCAAAAGACTTAATAATATTCTCGCTACCCAACTCTTTGAATGGAGTTAGTTCTTATATAGACAAAAGTATCACTCTTGGAAGAAAAAATTCAATTTATTTTAATTACTCTATTCCAAGTAATGGCCTCAATGCAGATTTGAAAGTGAAAATCTTAATTGATGGATCAAAATTAGCGCTGAATGGAGATACATCTATTAATTTTGATAGACCAATTATCGAGGTCGACAGTAAAAATTTATATATCTTTTCTCCATCGGGCAAAGTTAGAAATTTTTCCTATGATGAAGCGTATGGCTTAATAAATTACAAGACTCAAAAGCTGAGCTTTTATTCTTTGCATGATTTAAAATCAATTGATTTCCACAGTGCATTAAACATAGGAAAGGAAAGCTTTAGCTTACCAGACATACAAGCAGAACATAAAGGTGAAATGAACCTATCAGCTTTGAGACTTAATAATGCTATTTCAATAAAAACAAAAAATTTTTTTGTACCAGTAATACAGTCTCGTAAGATTAAATTTGATAAGGCAAAAATCTTCATTGTTGATCTAGATTCAATCTACGGATTATTGCCATCAACATATATGCAAAAGGAGATGCAAGTCAATCTTTTGGGTACAGGTATAACAAAAAAATATGATTTAACTTTCTCAACAAATATCAATTTAGATTTAGGGAACTTTATTAATGATTCTCCCTATCTTAAGGTTTCCGGCAATGATTTTTTTAAGATAGATTTAAATATTAAAAAAAATTCTTTACCAATATTAAAGATAAATTCTGATCTTAAAAATATTGAGATAAGTTCACCATTAAATGAACTTTTCAAAAATAAGTTAACAAGATTGCCTACAGAAATTTTGATTACTAATTTTTCAAATCCCTCGATAAAAGTTAACAATCAGAAGATGGATATTCATATTCGGGATCTCAGTAAATATTATGGATATATTTCAATAGGTAAAAAACTTCCTGATCAATATATCAATTTTAATGAGGAGCCTGGATTAAATGTATATCTTTATTCAAAATTTATTGATGAAAGTCTATTAATTTCTATGTTGCCTACTAACCAAGAATCAACATTGATAAAATTTAATAAATTGGCCTTTGATGTTAAAAATTTTAAATTTTTTAATAATAATTTTTCTGATCTTTCTGGTTGGTTTGATTTGAGCAACTCAGAAATTATAGGTAATTTAATCGCAGATAAGCTGAATTTAAATCTAAGAATGGATCAGAAGGGTTTTGTGAAAATAGAAATAAAGGATTCAACTATTTCTGACATAGAATTTATAAATTCTTCACAACCAAGCTCTGATAGAGTTATAAATTCAAGACTGATTGTAAAAAATTCTTCTTTCAGCAAAATCAAGATAAAAGATCTTGATGTATATCTTGTAAATGATAAAAAGAATTTTTCAGCCAATAATCTTAAATTAACTTCAAATTTAATTTCGATTAAACCGTCACAAAAATCTTCAATTGCATATTTTTCAATAGATAAGGTGAAGCCTCTCTATAAAATTAGAGGAGATTTTCTAATTAAAGATTCAAATAAAATTCCATACTTAAGAGATGTCCTAGATTTTTCTTATTTTAATGGATCTATAAATCTTCAATGGAAAGAGCTTTCTACTTTAAGTCATATAGAAGGAGAGAGTAATTTTATTTTAAAAGATTTGGTAATCAAAGATTCTATCTCTGATTCACTAGCCTTTAATTTACTCGGCGTTCTAAATTTAAGAAATATACTAGGCAAGTTAGCAAACTTAGATCTTTCAATTGATGAGTTTACTTCTACACAATTAGGCAGAGTTGAGGGAGATTTATTATTTAGCAAATCAAAAGCACGGCTTGTATCACCATTATTTATTGAAACAAATGCAGCTAAAATGAAATGGGTTGGTCAAATTAATAAAAACTCTAAAAATAATCTAGATGATTTAGACCTTAATTTAGACTTGAGGATTAGAGTTGGAGAAAATCTTCCATGGTATGCTGCAATCCTTGGCGGGCTTCCTGCCGTTGCTGGCTCAGCAATGATAAATGAAATATTTGAAGAAGATATAAATAATCTTACTAATTATCAATATGAAGTTCTTGGAACTATTTCAGAGCCGAAACTAGAAAGAATTAAACAAGAAATAAACTAGCTAGGCCAAGAAAAGAAAAGAAACCTATTACATCAGTTACAGTAGTTACAACAACGCTTCCGGCAATTGCTGGATCTTGATTAAATTTTCGTAAAATTATAGGTATAAAAATACCTGCAATTGCTGAACAGATTAAATTCGTAACCATAGCTATGCAAATAAGGGCTGCAATTATTATGTCATCAAACCAGAGATATGTTATTACACCAACTAGTACGGATAACAAGATCCCGTTTACAATTGATACTGCTATTTCTCTTTTATATAGCCATTTTAGATTCGATTGATTAATTTGTTGCAGTGTTAATCCTCGAATCATAATCGTCAACGTTTGAGTGCCAGCAACTCCCCCCATACTTGCAACAATAGGCATCAGAATAGCCAAATATACTATTTGATCAATTGTTGCTTGGAAAAGACTTATTGTCATAGATGCTATAAAAGCTGTTAGAAGATTAATTGATAGCCATAAAATTCTACTCCTTGCTGCCCTTGCTGGTGCAGCAAATGTATCCTCAGCAACTCCAGCCATCCCAAGAAAATTTTGATTAGCATCTTCCATGATTACATCAACAACATCATCAATGGTCACTCTTCCAATCAATTTTGATTCATCGTCTACCACTGGCGCTGATACCCAATCATTTTTTTCAAATAATCTTGATACATCCTTATCATTTAATTTAGCTTCCAATGGTTGAGTTTCAGTTTCCATTAGCTCTCTTACATTGAGACTAGGGTCTGAGACAACAATTAAAGAAATTGGTAAAGAGCCTAGATATTTATTTTCTCTTGAAACAACAAAGATTTGATCGGTATTTTTTGGCAACTCTCGTTTAGCACGCAGATACCTCATTACAACTTCCAGATTATGCTTTGGCCTTACACTTATAATATCAGTGTTCATGAGCCCGCCAGCTGAATTTTCTGGATATTCTAGGGCTTCTTGAATTCTCTGCCTATCTCTTTGGGACATTGCAGATAAAATATTTTCTGTTTTTTGATTTGGAAGAATTTGTAGAATGTCCACAATTTCGTCAAGCTCTAAGTCACTAATTATAGTAATAAGTTCTTCGGGTGAAATTTCTGAGATAAGCTCTTGTTGAATTTCATCGTGTAACTCCGCAATGATTTCACCCTCATCTTGCGTATCAATCAGTGACCATAAAAATTTTCTTTCTTTAGGCGGAAGGGATTCTATGCTATGTGCTACTTCAGAAGGATGCATTCTGGATAAAATTCTCTTAATTTGATTTATAGAGGGCTTAACCTCTTTTTCCTGAATTCTTTTTAGTAGATCTTCAGACAAGAAGTTGTGAGGGGTTATCTCATTCATACCCTCAATTCTAACTCACTAGATTGTGAATTATCTATTTCTTGAACTTGGTAGATTTATTTTCTTTCGATATTTTGAGATCGTTCTTCGAGCTAAGTTAAATCCCCGTTTATTAAGTAGATCTGAAATCTTTTGATCACTTAATTTTTTTCTTTCCTCTTCAACTATCTTTTGAATTTCTTCCATTAATTGCATTGGCGTAACTTTCCTAGTTTTAGATACAGAGCTTGCTAGGAGTGATTTCATGGAAACAGCACCTTTGGGTGTTTGTATATATTTCGACCTTAAAATTCTTGAGACAGTTGAGGCGCTAATTTTTAATTCTTTTGCAAGCTCAATATTTGATAGAGGTTTTAATTCAGCGGATTTGTTTGATAAAAAATCAGCTTGTATTTTACAAATCAATGTACCTACATTTTGAACAGTTTCATTTCTTTTATTAATTGCTCTGATCAACCATTTTGCCTCTCCCATTTTTTCTTTTAATTCTTTGCTTGCTTTATTTTGTTTATTTTTAACTAATTTTTCTAAATCTTCATCAAGACTAATCACAGGAAAGTCATCTTGTTTAAACTGGATATTAAGATTTTGATTGTTATCTGGAATCACTTCCAAGTCAGGTTGGATGATATGTGTAGATTCAAATCCCAAACCTGGTGACAGATCACATTGTTTAATTTTTCTAAGCACAGACTCAATAGTATGTTCAGAATAATCTTTTGCTAAATGAGCTTTTGCATCCTCAAAGTTCAGAAATTCAGGATTAAATAAAATTTTATTAGCAATTTCTAATTCCTTTAATGGAATTTCATGTTTCTTTAATTGTATATAAATTGTTTCTTTAAAATTTCTTGCACCAATTCCAGCAGGTTCTAGGTCATGAATAACATTATTCAAAACATTTTTAATCTCTTTTATGGAATAAGCGAACTCCATCAGCTCCTCGATTTCATCAATATCTATTTGAAGCAAACCATTTTCTTCCAAGGATTGAATAATCACTAATGCAATTTTTTTTTCTGTATTGCTCAAATTAATGTCTTGTAATTGATTTTCAAGATGATTTTGCAAAGTTAATTCATTTGGCAAATTCTCTAAAAAATCCACGCTATTGATGTCTGAACTTGATTCATTATTAAAATCTTTTTTAAGAAAAGGGTTTTCCTCAATCTCATTGTTAATTCTATTTATAATTTCGAGTCTTGACAGTTGAAGAAGATCTATTGATTTTTTTAATTGTGGAGTTATCGATAACTGCTGATTTTGTTTGAATTCTCTTACAAGTTTAATTGCCATTTTTACGAAAACATTTTGCCAAAATATTTCTTCTGAACATGAGAATTGTCTTTTAAGCTTTTCTCATCACCTTCAGCAATAATAATTCCCTCACTGAGGATAATAGCTTTGTGACACAAACTTAAGGTTTCTCTAACATTATGATCCGTTATTAAAATTGAAATATTTTTCATACAAATTTCTTGAAGCAACTCTTTGATTTCCTCAACAGCGATTGGATCAATACCAGCAAAAGGTTCATCTAGAAGCATAATAGTAGGCTCACAAATTAAAGTACGAGCTATTTCAACTTTTCTTCTTTGCCCTCCAGATAACATTCTTCCCTTCATGTGGAGAATTTTATTTAAATCAAACTCATCGATAATTTTTTTTACTTTGTTAATTGTTTCTTCTTTATCTCCATTAGATAATTCCGCTATCCCTAATAGATTGCTTTCAACACTTAGATCTGGAAATATTGATGCTTCTTGTGGAAGATAGCCCAATCCTAAATTAGCACGAGCATGCATTGGATCCTCTGTGACATCTTGATTATTAATAAATACTCTCCCTCGATTGGGAAAAATTAAACCAGCAGCTATATAAAAGGCTGTTGTTTTGCCTGCTCCATTTGGACCAAGCAAGCCTACAATTTCATTTTCTCCAATTGAGAAACTGACATCTGAAAGGATCTTTTTAGAGCCTAGGGTCTTTTCAATATTAGTTAGGATTAGACAGTTGCTATTCATTTGAGCTAATTTGATATGCAATAAGATTAGACGTGATTGAATTTCCTTTGTTTAAGAGCTTTGCATTTCCAATTAAATGCATAGATTTATTAGGATATATTACCAATACTTCTGCTTCACCATCTATCGTATTAGATTTAATAGTTGCTGGGTTTCCATATATTTCCAATTTTTTGTTTTGGTGGCTGAGAAGGGCATTAGAGCCTTTTAAAATATAGTTATCAATTTTTATTCTAATATTATTTTTAAAATCTAATCGCCTAGTTTCCTCATCAATAGTGACTTGATCTGATTGAATGGAAATATTTTGAAAGGTTGAATTATCTTGTGAAACCAAAATAGGAAGGTACAAACATCCAAATATAATTGATAAAATTTTGTACCTTTGAGACATTTCTTTGCTTTAAATGATCCCTGCTTCAAGGAGTTGATGCATGGTAATAAGGCCTATGCTATCTCCTTTATCTGTTGAGGCATTAACGACCAAGCTAAAAATTTTATTTTTCTCCATGATTTCAGCAGCATCAATAGCAAGAGCATTACTTTTAATGCTTTTAAAGTTGGAGGTCATTACATTTTTAATAGGAGTTTTATTTAAATCTATCTCTTTGTTAAGACACCTTCTTAGATCGCCATCAGTAAAAATCCCAATCACTTTTTTATCATTTGAAATTAAAGTTACTCCAAGTTTTTTTTCAGTAACTACCATCAATGCATCCTTTAAAGATGTAGCTTGATCAACTATTGGTGCTTTCTCATTCATTACAGCTAAATCTTGAACAAGTGTTGTGAGTTTTTTTCCAAGTTGCCCTGCCGGGTGAGATTTTGCAAAATCATCTTTGCTAAAACCTCGAGCCTCCAACAAAGCAATTGCCAGGGCATCTCCAAACACCAAATTAATAGTGGTTGAAGAGGTTGGAGCTAGATCTAATGGACAAGCTTCCTCATCAGCACTTATTGCTAAATTAATTTTTCCAGCTTTTCCAATAGTTGATTGATTGTTATTAGTGAGGGTAAAAATATTTGTAGTTGAGCGTTTTAATGCAGGTAATATCTCAATTATTTCTTTTGTTTCACCAGAATTGGACAAAATTAAGATTGCATCTTGCTTGCTAATCATTCCTAAATCACCATGGGCTGCTTCAGTTGGATGAATAAAAAATGATGAAGTCCCGGTGCTTGATAATGTTGCTGAAATTTTTTGAGCTATATGACCAGATTTACCAATGCCCATCAAAATTAATTTTCCTTTAGTATCAAGAATCTTTGTGCATAGATTTTCAAAATCTGAGTTTATTTGATTGCTTAAATCCATAACAGCTTTTGACTCTATTTTGATGACATTCAAAGCCGAGTTGATAAAATTCTTATCTTTCATGTTGCATTCATAGTTTCTTACTAATGTTATAATACCTTTATGGATACTACTTTGAAATCTCTAGCATTTTTTCTTGTAATTTTATGCTTTCATTCCAGTGCAGTAAGCGCATCTAATCCCCACCAATTTATTGATTCTCAAGCTCAAGCAATGGTTTACATTATCAGAAACAATCAAGAGCTTTATGCTAAAGATCCTGAGTTATTTAAACATAAGATTAATGTGGTTTTTGAGCCGATGGTTGATTTTAGAAGGGTTGGTGCAAGTGTTATGGGTAAAAAATATTATCTTGCTGCCTCTGCATCACAAAGACTTCAATTTATTCAATCTTTTAAAACTTCTTTACTTGATACATATTCTTCAACCTTGGCACAATGGGGCGATCAAAAAATAATTACTATTTTTCCAGAAGCAACAGAATTTAATAGAACTGAGGATGTTAAGCAAAATTTAATTACTGCCAGCAACATTTACCCAATAACTTATAAAGTAAGAAAAGATAATAATGGAAATTGGTTAATCATTAATATAATCGTAAATGGAGTGAATTTAGGCCTTACTTTTAGAAATCAATTCCACGCTCTTGCAAAAGAGCATAATGAAAATATCGATCAGATAATAAAGCATTGGACCTCTGATGCTAATCTTGATTAATCCTCTGCCAAAAATTATTTTATGGACATAACTAATTTGCTTAAATTAAAATTTCCTAATGCTGATATATCTTTTGAGGGAGAGAACTGCAATTCAAGGGTCTTGATTGTGAGCAAAGAATTTGAGGGTTTAACTTCCCTTCAGCGACATAGATTAGTTCTGGGTGCTTTAAAAGATCATTTTAAAACAGGTGAGCTGCATGCTCTAAGTTTAAAGACAAAATCTCCATCTGAAATAGTATAAATATGGAAAAATTAAAGATTGTTGGCGGAAATAAACTCTCAGGATCTATTTCTTGCTCCGGAGCAAAAAATGCTGCTTTACCAATGCTGGCAGCAACAATACTAAGTGATAAACCTATCACTTTTAAAAACTTACCTTACCTTCAAGATATTACAACCATGTTTGAAATCTTGGGCTCAATGGGTGCTGATATAACCCTGAATGAAAATATGGATTTCATAATTTCTACATCTAAATTGCATGACTTTGAGGCTAGATATGAATTAGTTAAGACTATGCGAGCTTCAATTTTAGTTCTTGGGTCGCTTGTAGCTCGTTATGGATTTGCAAGAATTGCACTCCCTGGAGGTTGCGCGATTGGAACTAGGCCAGTAGATTTTCATTTGGATGCATTAGAGAAACTCGGAGCTAAAATTGAACTAAAAAATGGATATATTGAAGCCACTTCAAAAAAATTAATTGGGTGCGAAATTAATTTTCAAGGAGTTTCTGTAACTGGAACAGAGAATATCATGATGGCTGCAGTTTTGGCTAAAGGTCAAACTGTTTTGAGAAATGTTGCAAAAGAACCTGAGGTTCAGGATTTGGCAAATTTTCTTAATTCTATGGGAGCTAAGATTAATGGGGCTGGAACTGACGAAATTATTATTGATGGTGTTAAGGACCTAGGCGGGACAGAATTTTCAATCCCTGCAGATAGGATAGAGGCTGGAACTTACTTAATTGCAGCAGCTATAACGGGTGGTGATGTAACTATTTCAAATGTACAAGCTCCTCGTATGAATAATATTTTAGATAAACTTAAGCTAAGTGGAGCTTCAATCGCTGTAGGTGCTGATAATATTCAATTGATCATGGAAAATGATGCTATTTTGCCAGTCGATATATCAACAGCTCCGTTCCCAGGGTTTCCAACAGATATGCAAGCACAATTTACTGTCTTAAATGCACTTTCTGAGGGTTCATCGGTTGTAACAGAAAATGTGTTTGAAAATAGATTTATGCATGTGCAAGAGTTAAACAGAATGGGTTGTGATATTACAATCAAAGGCAGCAATGCATTTATTAAGGGGGTTGACTCCCTAAATGGAGCGCCAGTTATGGCGACAGATCTGCGTGCATCTGCAAGCTTAATTTTGGCAGGGCTTTGTGCCAATGGTGAAACCATTGTAGACCGTATCTATCACATTGATAGGGGATATGAAAGGATTGAAGAGAAGCTGTCATATCTTGGAGCAGATATTACAAGGCTACCTAATTAGTAGCTCTTTTCTCAGAAACTATTATTATATTTAGTGTATCAATAGTCTTAAATTCACGAAATATTTATGTTTTCACTATTTTGCAGGAGAGATAAAAATGTTTAATACCAATGATTTTATTTTTACTTCAGAAACGACCCCTGATGTAACAACTGATTTGGCTGGATGTGTTCATCAAGTTGAAGAGCTTATTGGCATTGCAGATGCTGTAAATGTTACAGATTCGCCAAATTGCAAGAGTCGGTTAAATAGCCTCTTGGTTGCCTCAGAGATTAAAAGAAGTGGCCTAGATGTTATTTTGCAACTAACTGGTAGAGATAGAAATCAGATTGCGTTGGAATCAGTATTACTAGGCGCATTGTCAGTTGGTATAAATAAAGTTCTTTGTTTAAGCGGAGATCAGCCAGATAAGAATGGACCTGTTGTTGTAAATGAATTTAATGGCAATGGATTGATTGAATTATGCAAGGTGATTTCAGGAGGAACTTTATCAGATGGAACAGCAATCAAAAATCCATTACCTATTTATTCTGGTGCTGCGGATGATTTATATACTCAAATTTCAAAACCGGAGGCCATGGATAAATTAGTTACAAAAATAGAACAAGGAGCTGGCTTTGTTCAAACTCAATATTGTTTTGACTTCGATGTCATTAAAAAATACTCAAATCAATTAAATGAGCAAGGTTCTTTTGATAATTGTAAGGTGATAATTGGAATGGGACCCTTAAAATCAGCTAAACAGGGCGACTGGATGCGAAAAAATTTATGGGGCGTAAATATTTCTGATGAAATTCTACAGCGTTTAGAAGAGAGCGAATCACCTGCAGAAACTGGTGAAGAAATCTGCCAAGAATTAATAGAAAAAATTATGGATCTACCATGTATTGATGGAGTTCATTTGATGGGTCCAAGCTGTGAGAAGAGCTCGGCTAGAATAATCTCATATTTTAAATAGAAAAATTTGAACAAAAATAATTTAAGATCGATGTTGGATGAAGTTAAATCTATTGCGATAGTTGGTGTAAGCTCTAATCCAGAAAGAGATAGTTACAAAGTGATGAAATTTCTTCAAGATTATGGTTTTGAAGTATTTCCAGTTAATCCAAATTTGATTAATACTAAAATTCTAGGTCAAGAATGTTATTCAAGTCTTGAGGCTATAGAGCAAAAAATTGATATGGTAGATGTTTTTCGAGCAAAGGAATATATCCCTAGCATTACAAATGAGGCAATAAAAATTAAAGCAAAAATCTTATGGACCCAAGAAGGGTTATATAGTGAAGAAGCAGAATCTTTGGGAAAAAATGCTGGGTTAAGAATGGTTATGAATCAATGCCCAAAAAAAATTCTTGAAAATTAACTAATAGATTATGAGTGAAAATACAGAAGATATTTTAAAGATTGATCAAACTCAGTCAGGCATTCTTCGTTTGATTTTAAATGATCCTAATAATAAAAATGCTCTATCAGATAAGCTGATGCAGCTGCTTCAAAATCTTATATTTGAGGCATCATCAAATGATTCGGTTAAAGTTATTATCATTGCAGCCGTAGGCGATGTTTTTTGTTCAGGGCATAACTTAAAAGATATAACTGAAGCTAGAGACAACGCGGATGGCGGGAAAAAATATTTTTCAGACCTTTTTAATTTATGCTCTTCATTAATGCAGATGATAATCATGTGCTCAAAACCAGTCATAGCAGAGGTCAATGGAGTTGCAACTGCTGCAGGCTGTCAATTAGTTGCTAGTTGCGATTTAGCCATAGCATCGGATTTATCAAAATTCGCAACACCAGGAGTCAATATTGGTTTATTTTGCTCTACTCCGATGGTTGCACTTTCAAGAAATGTTAGCAAGAAAGATTCAATGAAAATGCTTCTTACAGGGGAGATGATTGATGCAGCTGAAGCCAAGAGAATATCATTGATAAATGATCATGTCCCTGCTAAAAAATTGCATGATACTGTTATTGCTATTGCAAATAAAATTGCTGGTAAATCTCTTTCGACAGTAAGACTTGGCAAGGAAGCTTTTTATCTGCAGTATGAAATGAGTCTCTCTGATGCTTATGATTACACTTCAAAAGTAATGACTGAAAACTCGTTGGCAGATGATGCAAAGGAGGGCATTGCCTCGTTTTTAGAAAAACGTGATCCTATTTGGAAAGAAGATTGATTAATTGGGAATAGCCTCTGTCCTAACTTTGTAGTCCTCCACATTGGAGTTCTGCAATATTCGGAAGCTAATCTCATCACCAGGAAAGGAATTTTTTAAAGCACCAGTTAAATTCTCCCAAGTCGGCGATTCATTGTTAATTGACAAAATTATTGCTCCTGACTTTATTTTTCCGCTATTAAAAAGTGGTCCATAGTTTTTGAGCTCTAATATTTCAAGACCATAGGTGGGTTTATTGTTTAAAAATAATCTTTTTGCCTTCACCCTAAAATCTCCAACCCACGACCTTTTAACTGAACCGTATTGAATAATCTCTGAGGCAACTTCAATCATTTTATTAGCCGGAAGCGCAAAGCCAATTCCAGCATAAGAGCCAGTCTGTGAAAAAATTTTTGTATTCATGCCAATAAGGTTGCCCTTGTGATTAATTAAGGCTCCGCCAGAATTTCCTGGATTAATGGCAGCATCAGTCTGAATCAGCTCAAGATATGGATTTCCATAATCTCTTCCAGTTGCACTAATAATTCCGCTGGTAAAAGTTTTTCCAAGACCAAATGCATTTCCAATCGCAATTGCTTCATCACCTATTTGAACTGATGAACTATTAGATACTTCAATTGGCTTTAATGAATCTATTGGGTTAATTTTAATCACTGCTAGATCAGACCGTTCATCAAAACCGATTAAGGATGCTGGATAAACTTGCCCATCATCTAGCTCTACTTCAATAATACTTGTACCCTCAATTACATGAAGGTTGGTAATAATATATCCATCATTAGAAATAATAATTCCAGAGCCCATAAAGTCATTTACTGACCTTCCATCAAATAATCTAGCATCAATACTTTTCTTTGAGCTGATATTGATTACTGAGGGTGATGCTTTTGCAATTGCTTTTACATAACCATCGCTATTAGACATATTTATATAAAGATATGTCAAAATACCAACCAAGATTAAAAAATTTATCCTTGAAAGCTTATTTTTAAAAAATTTCATATGATCATTAAATCAATAATATGAAGGATATAAAAGTTGTACTTAAGAATTTATCTATTCAGGGCATGAAACTTGATAATTCGCAAACTTCATTTCTTAGAGACTTTATTGAGCAAGATTCAATTTATCAACCTCCTAAATTTTTTTCTAAAAATAATTCGATTGGAAATTTATACCTGTGGGGTCCAGTTGGCAGAGGCAAAACAATGCTGCTCCAAGCTCTCAAAGATTCATATTTTTCTCATGCAGGCCAATTTCACTTTATAGAATTTATGCAACTTATTCATAAAAAATTATCAGAATTTTCAGGAAACAGTGATCCATTATTAAAGGTTGTTAAGAATCTTTCGAATGATTACAAGATTATTTTTATAGATGAGTTTCAGATTGAGGATATTGCTGATGCAATGATTATAGGCACATTAATTGAAGCATTATCAAAAAAAGGAACAAGGTTGTTCATTTCATCCAATTCACACCCAGACAATCTCTACAAAGATGGTCTTCAAAGATCTAAATTTTTACAAACTATAAATTTTATTAATGAAAAATTTTTTATTTATCATCTATTTGGAAGTGAAGACTATAGATTGAAAGAAATTGCTAGGTTTGATAGTTCAGCCAAAGATGGGAATAGTTTTGGAGGCGTTAAAGATTTTTTGCATAGAACTTTCAATCAAGATATAACTGATAAAACTGAATTTTTAGCAAATAATAGAAAATTTAATTGTTTAGGCTGTTCTGATAAAGCGCTTTGGCTTTCTTTTGAAAATTTTTTTTCATCACCATGTGCAAGCAAGGATTTTATTGAAATTGTTAAAACATTTGAATGGATATTCATTAATAATTTTCATGCTTGTAATGATGACCATATTGATAAAATAAGAAGATTTATTAGCTTTGTTGACATTGCTTACCAAGAAAAACAAAAACTAAAATGTTTCTATGATCCAAATTTAATGATTAATTTGTATTCCGGAGATCAGTTAAATCATTTATGGGTTAGAACTGAAAGTAGACTGCATCAAATAACATCAAAAAAATATCTTCAAAATTTAGAGAAAAACTAAACTAAATGAATTAAAATATTGATTAAATAGCGCGTAAACATTAACATTCGCATCTAATTTTTTTCTTTAAACATAAAAAATAATGAAAACTCTTTCACTCAGAAAAGAAGACGCTCAACATGATTGGTATGTTGTAGATGCTTCAGATAAAATTCTAGGGCGTCTGGCCACAAAAATTGCTGATCGAATCAGAGGCAAAGACAAACCTACCTTTACTCCACATACTGATGGTGGAGACTATGTGGTGGTCATTAATGCAGAAAAAATTCAAGTAACTGGAAAAAAGTTTGATGATAAAAAATATTACAAACATTCACTTTACCCTGGTGGTCTAAAGACTAAATTGTTCAAAGATATTATTGAAGATAAACCTGAATATATTATAGAAGAAGCTGTAAAAGGCATGCTTCCAAAAAATAAACTTGGAAACCAAATGTTTAAAAAACTTAAAGTATACAAGGGCGATAATCATCCTCATGAATCTCAAGAACCTCAAATTTGGGAGCCAAAACTATGAGTGCAGCCATTCATTATGCAACTGGTAGAAGGAAAACTGCATCAGCTAGAGTATATCTCTCTAAAGGTAAAGGAAAAATACTAGTCAATAATAAAGAACTATCTAATTATTTCGGTAGGCAGGTAGCGCAAATGCTAGTATTGCAACCATTGAAATTAACTGAGCTTGATGAGCAGGTAGATATAAAAGCTATAGTTAAGGGCGGAGGAAGCTTTGGTCAAGCTGGAGCAATTAGGCATGGCATCTCAAGAGCATTGCTTGAATTCGATGAAAGTCTCAGACCTCAGCTAAAATCTGCAGGATTTCTGACTAGAGATGATAGAAAAGTAGAAAGAAAGAAGCCAGGATTAAAGAAAGCAAGAAAAAGCTCTCAATTCTCCAAACGTTAATTTCTTATATTTAAATATTACCGTTCATCCCAATATAGGTTTTAATGGAAGAAAAAATTACCACGAGAAGAAAAGTACTTATAGGCATGACCTCAGCTGTCGGCGCAGTCGGAGCATCATTCGCAGTTATTCCATTTATTGCTTCCTGGAATCCAAGTGCAAAAGCTAAAGCAGTTGGTGGCCCAGTAAAAGTTGATGTTTCAAAAATGCAGGTTGGACAAAAAATTCAGGTTTCATGGAGAAAGCAACCAGTTTTTGTTATCCGTCATAGCAAAGAAGCATTAGCAGGTCTTTCAAAAGTTGAATCCAAGCTAGATGATCCAAGTTCGTTAAAGATTGATGAACCATATAGAGATGTTAATCCAACAAGGTCAACCTCAAACGAATATACTGTAATTGCAGGAGTTTGTACCCATTTGGGGTGTGCTCCAAAATATTATCCCGAAATGGAATCCCAGCCTTGGGATGAGTCTTGGGCTGGAGGATTTTTCTGTCCTTGCCACGGATCAATGTTTGATATTGTTGGGAGAGTTTTCAAAGGAGTTCCTGCTCCAACTAATTTAAAGGTTCCTCCACATTATTTTGATGGAAGTATATTAACAATAGGGGAAGAAAGAGGCACTGCATAATGACTCAAAAATCATCAGGATTTTTTAATTGGATTAACGCTCGTTTACCTATTGTAAATACTTATGAGCGCCATTTATCAAAACACCCCGTCCCCAAGAAAGTAAATTTCTGGTATATGTTTGGTGCTTTGGCATCAGTAGTTTTAATTATTCAAATTGTTTCAGGTATTTGGTTAATGTTTGGGTATGAGAATACTGAAGAAGGCGCTTTTGCTTCAATTGAATATATTATGAGAGATATTGAATATGGCTGGATTATTCGATATATGCATACCACTGGCGCTTCAATGTTCTTTGCTGTTGTGTATCTTCATATGTTTCGAGGGTTGTTATATGGCTCTTATCATAAACCAAGAGAATTGGTCTGGGTTTTTGGTATGACCATTTACCTTGTAATGATGGCTGAGGGTTTCTTAGGATATGTTTTGCCTTATGGTCAAATGTCTTACTGGGGTGCCCAAGTTATCATTTCTCTATTTGGGGCCATTCCCTACATTGGTGAGTCATTGGAAATTTGGGTTAGAGGCGATTACTATATTTCTGGCGCAACCATTTCAAGGTTTTTTGCATTACATGTGGTAGCTCTACCCTTAATATTAATTGCGCTGGTATTTATGCATTTGGTTGCATTGCATGAAGTTGGTGCAGGGAATCCAGAGGGCGTGGATATTGAAAAGCATCTAGATGCGGATGGTGTTCCATTGGACAGCGTCCCATTTTTTCCATATAAAGTTTTAAATGCATTGGTAGCCATTGGAATATTCGGCATTGTTTTTTCAATTATCATGTTCTTTTTTCCTGAGGGTGGCGGCTACATGTTAGAGTTAGCTAACTTTGAGGAAGCTAACCCATTAAGCACTCCTGAGCACATCGCCCCAGTATGGTATTACTCACCATACTATGCAATGTTAAGAGCGGTGCCTGATAAGCTTGGTGGTCTTGTAGTTATGGGCGCTGCTATAGCTATACTTTTCGTTGTACCATGGCTTGATAGAAGTAAAGCAGCTTCTATTAGGTACAAGGGAATACTTAGCAAGATTGCAATGACTATATTTATTATTAGTTGGCTTATGCTGGCATGGTTGGGTACTGTTCCTGTAACAGCTCTAAGAACAACACTTAGTATCATTGGGACCATACTTTATTTCGCATTTTTCCTCCTAATGCCAATTTATACTTCTATCGAAAAAACTAAGCCGGTACCAGAAAGATTATGAAGAAATTCTTATTAGTGGCTTTCTTGTTCATTGGTTATCAAGAAGCTTTTGCTGCAGGCGATGCGCCATGCGGTGATTATGGAGAATGCGATTCCTTCAAACCTGAGCTTAACAATATGGAGTCACTGCAACTAGGTGCCCTGACTTATATCAATCATTGTTATGGTTGCCATTCATTGAAATATTCTCGATGGGGAAGAATTGCAAAAGACCTAGATATTCCCGAGGATATTTTCAATGATAATTTAGTTTTTGGTGCAAATGTAAAGCTTGGAGATAGAATGACTGGATCAATGAAGTCTGATGTTTCAGAAACTTGGTTTGGTATAGCTCCTCCAGATCTAACACTTGTTACAAGATTGCATGGATCAGATTGGGTTTACACATATTTAAGAACTTTTTATGAAGATTCTTCAAAGCCTTATGGGGTAAA
>CEQX01006637.1_pt1 | contig 20522 bp, 15 predicted proteins | sample 356261 | NCBI WGS metagenome assembly CEQX01 (sample SAMEA2621076, study PRJEB7988) | marine metagenome | isolation source: saline water (ENVO:00002010), including | reverse complement strand
GGCATATTGAGCGGAATTCAATTTTATTGTTTTTGGTTCCTGCAGATGCAGATGATATATCTAAAGAGTATGAAATATTGATTAGCGAGTTAAAAAAATATAATCCAGAACTGTTAGGTAAGAATAGATTATTAGCAATTTCTAAAAGTGACTTGCTTGATGAGGAGTTAAAGGAAGAAATAACTCTTGAATTACCAACTGAAGTTGATGCTTTGTTCATTTCATCTATAGATCAGCAAGGGTTACAAATTCTAAAAGATCGTCTTTGGGAAGAAATTAATTATGATCCATTTAAAAACCAATAAATTTGTTTAACTGGCTATTACATTTAGATCATAAATTATTTACGTTTCTAAACAGCTTACATGTTAGCTGGATGGATATCGTTCAATATTGGATAAGTAATAAATATACATGGATTCCTCTCTATGTTATATTGCTTATAGCCGTCATAATGCATTACAAAAAAAAATCTTTCGTAATCATATTAATGATGGCAGCTTTAATTACAGTTTGTGATCAAAGTTCGCAGTTTTTTAAATATGGTGTAGGTCGTTACAGGCCATGCAGAACGGAATCAGCCCATCAACCAAAACCTCATCTTGTAAAAGAGCATTGTGGTGGGAAATATAGCTTTTACAGTGCGCATGCATCTAATTCCTTTGCAATAGCTTTATTTATAGGCTATATTTTAACTCCAGTCATAAGGCACTCCAGAAAATACTTATTAGCTTGGGCTGGTATTGTCTCTTACAGTAGAATTTATCTAGGAGTCCATTATCCTTCTGACATATTAGTTGGAGCATTTATGGGGCTCATCTATGCATGGTTATTTTATCAAATATTTAATCTTATCAATAAAAGGTTACTCTCGTCTAATTATAAAAATTGATAAGGTATTTTACTTTAAAAAAATATATTCGTTTGACTTCTAATTACTTGTTACAGGGAATTGTGAATAATTTAACAACTCATAAACCTTTATTCTTCTCAGTATTTATTAAATTTGCTTGAATTTTAATTTTTAGGATATGTCAGAAGTAACCAAAATAATGGAAATTCAAGAAGGCCTTACCTATGATGACGTGCTTTTAGTGCCCTCATATGCAGATATATTACCTACTGAAGAGGATATAGATTTAACCACAAATTTAACCAAAAAGATATCGTTAAAAACACCAGTTATCTCTGCTGCGATGGATACAGTAACAGGTAGTGCTATGGCTATCGCTATGGCTCAAGAAGGAGGGATAGGAGTAATTCATAAAAACATGTCTATACAGCAACAAGCTGATGAAGTTAGAAAAGTTAAACGAGCTGAAAATGGAATGATTCTGGATCCTATTACTGTTCAAGCCGATTCCACAGTTGCTGATGCTTTAGAATTAATGTCTGAGTATAAAATTGGAGGAATACCTGTAGTTAATGAAAGCCAAAAATTAGTTGGCATAGTGACTAACCGTGATCTTCGGTTTGAAAAGGAAATGCATAAACAAGTTACGGAACTAATGACTGGTGAAGGTGTTTTAGTTACTGCTGATGAGTGCACAAGTTTTGAAATTGCTGAGAAGATTTTACAAGAGCACAAAATTGAAAAACTACCAGTAGTCGATTCTAAAGGCGGGTTAGTTGGCCTCATTACCTACAAGGATATAATCAAAATAAAATTGAGACCGAATGCATGTAAAGATAAAAGAGGTAGACTTAGGTGTGCTGCCGCGGTTGGTGTAACCGACGATTGTTTAAAGCGCGTAACTGCTTTAGTAAAGGCTGGTGTTGATGCCGTGGTATTAGATTCCGCACATGGTCATTCCTCAAGAATTATTGATAAGCTTCAAGAAATAAAAAAATCCTTTCCTAAACTAGATGTGATAGCTGGAAATATAGTTACCCCTGAGGCTGCATTAGCTCTAGTAGATGCCGGTGCGGATTGTGTTAAGGTTGGAATCGGTCCTGGATCTATTTGTACAACTCGAGTAATTGCAGGGGTTGGAGTACCTCAATTAACAGCTATTATGGATGTTGCAAGAGTCTTAAAAGGAACGGGCGTAGGCTTAATCGCAGATGGTGGTGTAAAGTATTCTGGAGATTTTGTGAAAGCACTTGCTGCCGGTGCAGATGTAGTAATGGCAGGGTCCTTGTTTGCTGGTGTTGAGGAATCTCCAGGAGACACTATTATTTATGAAGGAAGAAAATTTAAAACTTACAGAGGAATGGGTTCGATTGAAGCTATGCAGGCTGGTTCTAAAGATAGATATTTTCAAGGTAAAACAGCTGATTCAAAAAAACTTGTTCCTGAAGGTATTGTTGGGAGAGTTCCCTATAAAGGAACATTATCCGAAGTGATGTATCAAATAGTTGGTGGTCTCAGATCGGGAATGGGATATACCGGTTCATTTAACATCGAGAGATTAAAGACCGCTAAATTTATAAGAATTACTGCTGCAGGTGTTCGCGAAAGTCACCCTCATGATGTTACAATTACAAGAGAGGCCCCAAACTACAGTAGATAAAATTATTCAATTAACAATTATTACAATGAAATTTAAAATATTATTTCTTTCTCCAATTTTATTTTTTTCGTTTGCAATCAAAGCTCAAGAACTAAAACCTGAATTAGCAAAAGAATGGCTAGTAGCGATAGAAGGAGACACAATTAGTGCAGGTGATTTTTGGTATGTTTATAACAAAAATGCAGACCCTCAAAAATCAATAACAAAAGATTCTCTATTAAGCTATAGAGTTTTATACGATAAATTTCTTTTAAAGGTCAAGGAAGCTAAAATATTGGGGTACGATACTACTTCAAAATTTATAAAGGAATTTAATGGGTATAAAGATCAATTAGCTGAATCCTATTTAAAAGATAAAAATGTAACTGAAAATTTAATAAGAGAAGCTTATGAGCGTATGCAAACAGATGTTGAAGCAAGCCATATTCTAATAAGAATACCCGATTTTGGAATGCCTTCCGATACTCTTTCTGCCTACAAAAAAGCAATGAAAGTAAAAAAGTTAGCAGATAATGGATCAGATTTTAAAGAGTTGGCAAAGAAATATTCATCAGACCCAAGTGCAGTTTCAAATGGTGGTTATTTAGGTTATTTTTCTGTCTTTAGAATGGTGTATCCATTTGAAACAGCTGCCTACAATACTGAAGAAGGGCAAGTAAGTAAACCTTTCAGAACAAGATTTGGCTATCATATTGTTAAGGTTCATAAAAAAAGAAAGGCTGTAGGTCAGATTAAGGTTGCGCATATACTAACTATTTCAAGAGACGATATGTCACCTGAAAAACAAAAAGCAGCAGAAAAAAATATTTATGACATTTATTCCCGACTTCAAAAAGGAGAGGCAAATTTTGCAACATTGGCAAAAAAGTTTTCTGAAGATATGAGTTCTGCAGCTAATGGTGGTGATTTGGATTGGTTTGGTCCGAGTAAATTTGTTCCAGAGTTTGAAAACGCAGCTTTTTCTCTAGAGGCCAACGGTGATTACTCTAAGCCTATTAAAACGGCTTATGGATGGCATATAATTAAAAGATTAGATCGAAAAGGAATTAAATCATTTAAAGACTCAGAAATTGATTTAAAAACAAAAGTAGCAAGAAGCGATCGCGCAGAGCTTAGCGAGAAATTTGTTCTAAATAAAATCAAAAAAGACTATAATTTTAAAGAGTATAGAAAAGGAATTAACTCGTTCTATGAATTTTGCGATTCTACTCTTTTGACTACAGATTGGGAAATACCTAGTAGTAAAAAGCTGAAAAGAAAGATGTTTGATTTCAATGGTGAAAAATTTACTCAGAAAGATTTTGCAAATTATTTAAAATCAACTTTAGTCCCTAAAAAGGGTGGTGATTATCGTAGAATTGTTTCCTATACCTACAATAGATGGATAGAGAATATGTTGAAAGATTTTGAAAAGTCTCAGCTACCTTATAAAAAGCCAGATTATGTTCGCTTATTAAAAGAATATAGAGAAGGTATTATTCTTTTTGATTTGTCAAGTGAGAAAATCTGGAATAAATCAATAACTGACACATCTGGTTTGCGAAGTTTTCATGAGAAAAATAGTTCAAATTGGCAATGGGATGAAAGGATGAATGGTACAGTTTATAAATGTATTAATAAAGAAACTGCCAAATTGGTTAGAGATTATCTTAAAAAACAGAAGGATGATGTTTTTATATTAGAAAACATCAATGTTGAGTCAACTTTAAATGTTAGAGTTGAGGCTGGAATATACCAAGCAAAAGACCGCGTTGATTTAGAAGGAGTCTCATTTAAAAAAGGTATAAGTGAAGTTTACACTAAAAATGGACAACATATAGTTCTTAAGGTAAATGAAGTCTTACCTGTCGAAAATAAAGATTTAAATGAGGTTAGGGGAAGTGTAGCTGCTAAATATCAGGATTATTTAATGAAAGAATGGATTAAAGAATTAAGAGCTAAATATAAAATTGTTTATAATGAAGAAGTCTTTAATCAACTTGCGCTTTGATAATAGATTTCTTAAATAATAAATTTACAATTAAGGCTTCCTTTATTGGGAAGCCTTTTACGCTTATAATATTAGTTTTTCTCATTTCTTGTAATTCAAAAGAGAATAGGGAACATCCGAAAAGTGATATTATTGCAGAGGTAGGGGATAATCATCTTACATCAACCGAGCTCACGAAGATTTTTGGAAAAAATTGGCGTTTGAAGAAAGAAAAGGTAGAAAATTTTATTAAGATATGGTTGAAGGATAAGGCTATTGGGATTGAGGCTGAAAAAGTGTTAAGTGATGAAGATAAAGATTTTAGTAAAGAAATTAATTCGTACAAAAACTCTCTTCTTAAATACACATATGAGCAAAAAATGCTGGATACCGCACTTTCATTAAACGTAAGTGAAGAAGAAATAGTAAATTATTTTAATTCAAATAAAAAGAACTTCGAACTAAAAGAAAATATCGTAAGGGTACGTTACGTTAAAGTTCCAAAAAATCATAAAAAGTTTAATCGCTTACGTTATATGATTCAATATAAAGATTCTACAAGGAAAGAAAAATTTTTTAATTTAATTCAGAAGGAAAATATTTTTTGTGAAGCCAATGATAGTTTGTGGCAAAATTTAGAGGATTTAAAGAGTTTAATACCTTTTAAACTTTATAATGATGAACATTTTTTAAGGAATTATAATTACACCGAGGCTCCTGATGGAGATTTTACATGGATTTTATTTTTTACTGAGAATCGGTTAAAAAACGGTGTAGCTCCAATTGAGACAGTAAAAGATAAAATCATCGCGATTATTTTAAATAATCGCAAGCAAGAACTTGTTCAAAAACTCGGTAATTCAATATATAAGAAAGGAATTAACAATGATGAGATTAAGGTTTATTTTGGAGTTAAATAGAGGTTTGCTAGGCTTAATTGTCTTTTTAAATTGTTTTACCACAATAGCACAAGGTGATTCTGTTCTAATAGACGAAATATTAGCTATTGTAGGTAAAAATGCAATTTTTAAGAGTGATATAGATGCCTCTGTTTCACAATTGAAAATACAGGGAGCACCAACTGATTTTTCAACCTCGTGTTATGTTCTCGAAGAAAGGTTGTTTGAAAAGTTATTAGTTCATAAAGCCGAAGTCGACAGTATTGATGTGTCTGATAAGGAAATAGATGATGCTATTGATAGAAGAATGAATTATATGCTTATGCGGCTTGGAGGCTCTGATGAAGAATTTTTCAACTATTATGGAAAAAGTGTTCTTCAGTTCAAAAAAGAGATTAGAGGTACTATAGCGGATAACCTACTTGGTCAAAAAGTAAGAAATAACATTATAAGCGAAGTAACCATAAGTCCAAATGAAGTTAAGTCTTACTTTAAATCATTACCTTTTGATTCTTTACCTGTGGTTCCGGAATCCTATAAAATGGCACAATTAGTTGTAAAAGCTAAGCCTAATCATTATGAAAAAAAGCGTGTCGAAAAAAAATTAAATGAAATTAGAAATCGAATTATACAAGGTAGTGATTTTGGATTAATGGCAGGTATTCATTCTGATGACCCAGGCTCACGTCAGAGGGAAGGTGATTTAGGATTTTTATCACGGAATCAACTAGTTCCTGAATTTAGTGCCGTAGCTTTCAAACTCAAGCCAGGCGATATTTCAGAGGTCGTAGAATCTCCTTTTGGTTTTCATCTTATTCAAGTATTAGAAAAGAAAGGCAACTTAATTCATGCAAGACATATTCTAAAAACCCCATCTATTTATGAAAGTGATATGAAAAAAGCAAGAGAGCGATCAGATAGCATATCAAATGTCATTAAATCTGGAGTTAATTTTAATAAGCTAGCCTCTGATTTAAGCGATGATGAGCAATCTAAGATTAATGGTGGAGTTGTATTAAATCAACAAACAGGTGGTCAGTATTTTGAAGTAGAAGATTTAGACAAGAACTTATATATGAAATTGCAAGGCATGAAAAAAGGAGAGATCTCTAAGCCTGAGATTTTTAACATGTTGGATAACTCTAGAGCATATCGAATTATTTATTTAATGGATAAATTAGATTTTCATGTTGCGAATATTAATACTGATTATGATCGTATAAAATCTGCTGCTTTAGATCAAAAGCAAAAACAAGAAGTTAGAAAATGGATAAATTCTCATTTAACTGGAACTTATATAAAACTTCCACAGTCTTATAAGAAATGTTCAGAATTATCAGTTTGGTTTAGTAATGAGTCTAAATCCTTAATTCAAAAATGATATGATAAAATCCGAATCAGATGTATTAGGTATTGATAATTTAGCTACTGCGGCTAAAAAACTAGAAACTGAAATATCAAAAGTTATTGTTGGACAAAAGGAGGTAGTAAGGTCTATTATTATTTCTATTTTTGCAAATGGACATTCTCTATTAGTTGGTGTTCCCGGTCTAGGCAAAACACTATTAGTAAATACTATTTCTGAAGCATTAGGCTTAAATTTTAACAGGATACAATTTACTCCTGATTTGATGCCAAGTGACATTACAGGATCTGAAATTTTAGGTGAGGACAGGGTTTTTAAGTTTGTAAAAGGCCCTGTTTTTACTAATGTATTGTTAGCTGATGAAATTAATCGAACACCACCTAAGACTCAAGCAGCGCTTTTGGAGGCAATGCAAGAGAAGAAAATAACGATTGCAGGAAAAAGTTTAGATCTTCCTAATCCTTTCTTTGTTCTAGCTACTCAAAACCCAATAGATCAAGAGGGTACTTATCCTTTACCTGAAGCTCAGTTAGATAGGTTTATGTTTAATATTTGGGTTGATTACCCCTCCTTAGAAGAGGAGATTCAAGTAGTTAAGTCGACCACCTCTGAATTTAACACAAAAATTAATCCTGTTTTGACTTCAGAGGAAATAAAGGATTTCCAAGACTTAATTAGAAGAATTCCTGTTTCAGATAATGTTTTAGAATATGCTGTAAAACTTGCTGTTAAAACAAGAAGAGAATCTGAGTTTGCTATTGGTAATACTAAGGATTATTTAGCTTGGGGAGCTGGGCCAAGAGCTTCTCAGTATTTGGTTCTTGGAGCAAAAGCCCATGCTGCGTTAAACGGCAAGTATTCTCCTGATATTGAAGATGTCGTGTCTGTTGCTGTCCCTATATTGAGACATAGAATAATGAGAAATTACAAGGCTGAAGCAGATGGAGTTTCTATTGAGCAAATTATTAAATCATTACTTTAGAAGTAATGCACATAAAAAATTTAGAAAAAAAACAAAAGGAACAACTTGATTCGGGTAGATTTCTTCCCATAATGGAAGAGTTCTATACTATTCAAGGTGAGGGCAATAAGAGTGGGAAGCCTGCTTATTTTATTAGAATTGGTGGTTGCGATGTTGGTTGTCATTGGTGTGATGTTAAGGAAAGTTGGGACGCCTCTATACATCCGCTTGTTAAAGTGGATGGGCTTATTGAAAAATTAAAAATGATTCCAGCTAAAGATGTTGTTATAACAGGTGGAGAACCAACTTTGTATAATCTCGATTATTTATGTAAGGTATTACATGTCAATGGCTATCAAACGTTTTTAGAAACAAGTGGTGCACATTCTTTTTCTGGTAGATGGAATTGGATATGTTTATCACCAAAAAAAACATTACCACCGAGACTTGAAGTATATGCCTTTGCTCATGAATTAAAAATAATTGTTCATGTTAAAAATGATTTTAAGTGGGCTGAAAAGCATGCAGAAAAAGTAACTTCAAATTGTAAGCTATATTTACAGCCTGAATGGAGTAATAAAGAAGAGATGATGCCACTAATTATCGATTATGTTATGAAAAATCCTAAATGGAATATTAGTATTCAAACACATAAAATAATGAATATCCCTTAAGATGAAAAAGACATTGATTATAGGCGCCACTAACAATAAAAATAGGTATGCTTATAAAGCGGCAGAAAAACTTACTAGTGCAGGACATTTAATAGTTCCTTTTGGAATTAAAAAAGGAACTATTTTTGGTAAGGAAATAATTAATGAGTGGGAAGATTTTCAAGAAGTAGACACAATTACTCTATACGTTGGTCCAAAACGGCAAAATGCTTATTTTGAAAAAATATTATCTATAAGGCCTAAAAGAGTAATATTTAATCCTGGCACAGAAAATCCTGAATTTCAGCTAATATTAAAAAAAGAGAATATTTATTTTGAAGAGGCCTGTACTCTTGTTTTGTTATCATTAAATAAGTATTAATGTAAGTGTTTATATTAAGAGTAGTTTTCTCTTTTTGCTTACAATTATGTATAAATTTAAATTACACATTATTAACTAATCCATCATAAATATATCTTCCCCCTCTTTTTTCATAAAATAATGCTCTCTCGCGTATTTTTCCATGAATTTTTTATTATTCATGTTTTTTAGAAATATTTTATTTTTAGCTGTCTCTTTCTTTAATCTAAATAACTCTTTTTTAAGCTCTTCCTTTTGCAAGGACAATTTTATATGAAATAGAAAGTTGTAATGGTCAAAAAAAGTAATCCAAATTAAAAAGAAGAAGCCTATTAGAAAGTATTTGTTTTGAAAAACTTTCGGTATTTTTTTTGTCGAGACCATATTCAAAACTACAAATTAATTTAAATTGATAGTTTCTGCATAAAAAATGTTTTCAGCACGATAAAGTTTAAAAAAAGGCTTCATTTTATGAAGCCTTTTTAATTTTTGGGGTAACTAAAAAATTAATTAACCATTACAGGCATAACTAGCATTAGAATATCTTCATCAGATTCATTATTGTTTTCGGGAAGTATTATTCCTGCTCGACTTGGATCACTCATTTCAACACTTACCTCCTCAGTTTCAATGTTGTTAAGCATTTCAATAAGGAATTTTGAATTAAATCCAATTTCCATATCCTCTCCGTTATAGCTGCAAGTTAATTTTTCATCCGCTTTGTTGGCAAAATCTAAATCTTCAGCAGAAATGTTTAAAGAACTTCCAGCAAGTTTTAGATTTACCTGATGAGTTGTTTTGTTTGCGAAAATAGAAACACGTTTTACAGAATTCAGTAATAAACTTCTGTCTATAACAAGTTTGTTTGGATTCTCCTTTGGTATTACGGCTTCGTAATTTGGATATTTTCCTTCAACAAGTCTACAAACCAAAAGGATATCACCAATACTAAAAAAAGCATTGTTTTGATTATATTCAATAATTGTTTCAGAGTTACTGTTTAAGCAATTCTTTAATAAATTCAACGGTTTACTAGGGATGATAAAGGAAGTAGAATTTTCACTTTTAGCGTCTAATCTTCTATATCGAACTAATTTGTGTGCATCTGTTGCTACGAAAGTTAGGTTATTCGAATTTAACTCACAAAAAACACCACTCATTACAGGTCTTAATTCATCATTCCCAGCTGCAAATAAGGATTTACTTATTGCTCGTAAAATAATTTCAGAGGGAAGTGTTAGTGAACTTGATTGTTCAATTTCCGGAATTTTTGGAAATTCCTCGCCACTATGACCACTTAGTTTATACTTGCCGTAATCTGATGAAATTTCTATTTGAAAATTAGTGTTGTCAATAGAAAACTTTATCGGATGATCTGATAAGTTTTTTAAGATGTCGATTAGCATTTTTGCAGGAACAGCAATTAGCCCATCCTCTTTCGATTCAATCGTAAGTTTTGAGCTCATAGTAGTTTCCAAATCAGAAGCAGAAACCTTTAAAACGGAATCCTTAATTTCAAACAAAAAGTTATCCAAAATAGGTAGAGTGTTACTTGAGTTTAAAACACCTTGAATAAGGGATAATTGTTTTAGTAGCGAAGCGCTTGATACAATAAAATTCATCTCTTTTTTAATTAGTCTTGCAAATATAAAAGAAGCCTAAGTTTCGACCTTATTAAGATTCTTTGAATTATCAACAATTACTAAGTACTAATTAACATTTTAATTTTTTTTTACAAAATTTGGCTAGGTTCTTTCGCTTAAGGAATTATTTTTTGTAGATTGTCAAATAGATAACCATGATTATAAAAAATATTCATACTCCAAAAGAATTAATCCAACAATTAAAACAGGTTGAGTCTCCCTTCGGATATTTTGAAGTTTTACAACGGATGGATATTACTCAAAGAGCGTTTGAAAGTTATTTTACCTGGAACGATGAAAAATATACACGAAATTGTTTAGCACGTACAGGAGAATTTGAGTTAATGTTAATGTGTTGGGAAGAGGGACAGGAAACTCGTATTCATGACTATGGAGAAGCTATGGCTTGGATTAACCCTATTTGTGGTTCCCTGAGAGAGGAGAGGTATCTTTTGAGTGATAACGGTACAGGACTCGTTAAAGTTAGTTCTTTAGGAGTGGGTATTTCAGAGTTTTCATTCCTACACACAACCGGTATTCATAAATATAGTAATGATTACGAATCAAGAACGGTAAGTTTACACCTTTATGTAAAGCCTGTGAAAACAAGAAGGATATACGATTGCTCAGATGGTTTTTGTAAAACTTGGTCGGAAGAATGTTCTGACGATAGTGTTTGTGTAATTTAATCAACTATTTCTTTGTTTTTCTTTTTGAATAAGGCCTTAAAGTAGTCAAAACTTTTCTGATATGCAGCACCTAGACCGTAGGTTGTATTAATTTGGTTATTCAATGCAGTTGCGTCCGTAGTTGTTTTATGATATGCTTTGGCTTTAAGTGATTCTGTGATTTTAAATTCAGCTTCAATATCACCAACTTGATTGTTGATGTCGTAATCTGTTTTTAAGCTTAAATTTTTATATTTAAAACCAGCTAGAAGTCTTAGCTCATCTTTTGTGAGATTCTCCTCATCTTTATTTTCTTCAACTTCATTATAGTCGACTCCTAAATCTAAATTTGGGTGGATTAACCCACTTAGTGCATTGTTGATTTGCCCTTCAACAAACTGCATTCCATTATGCAGTCCCGCTTTGTCAGATACTATTGAACCAACACCACTTGAGAGAGGGAGAAATTGACTTGTAAGAATTAATGAAAAGGCTTGACGATTAATTTCGTCATTACCATAAACCTTTTCTCTAAGAAAGTCTTTCTCTTCGGGAGTTCCATTTGGTAGCGAAACACCAATTTTCAGTTGAGGTTTCCATAGGCTTCCGAAAAGTCCGATGTTGGTATTTACTTGGATTCTGTTATCAAATTTTTCTATGCTTCCTGGAGAATCTCCAGCCTGGGCTGTATCAACCAAATTGATTAAGTTGGCTCTACTTCTATAAAATGTAGTTATATTCATTTGCGCATCTAAAGGATCGCCATTCCAACTAATTTTACTCCCAGGTTCAACAATGAACTTTTTTCCTATAATATTTTGAAGTGTGAAGAAATAATTTCCTTTAGTAACAGAAAAGTCACCATACATGTTAAATTTGCCGTCTGAATTAATCAACATTCCAACTGATCCATTTCCCTTTGCATTAATCTCATCTCCAACTGCTGGGTCAAAAAGGATTCGCAAATTAGCTTCCGGATTAATTCTAATATTTAAATCGAGATCTATACCCGAAACATCAAAATCTTCCTCTAAGATTACCTTTTTTGAATTGGTCTCATTGAGATTTACAAAGGAAGCAAATTCGCTTATTTCAAGTTCTTCTGATTCATCTAGAGGAAGCTCTAAAGATGTTGAAACTGAGACATATTTTTCTTTAAAAGTATCAAATTTATTTGCTGTAGTTGTAGAAACATTTCCTCCTATATAATTTGTTTTTCCATCTCCTTTAAATTGTAATAATCCATCAACATATGCCTGACCATAGTAGGTTGAATTCTCTTTTATGGTCGTGTTCAAACAATAAAAGTCTTCTAAAAAAACTGAATCCATTTGGTAAGATATATTTTTAAAGCCATTAATATTTACAAAACCATTTATCTTAGCTTTAGATTTAGGATGAAGGTCGTGGGATAAAGTGAAATTATCAAATTTTATTAAATCATCTTTAAATTGAAGTTTTTGGGCGTCAGCTCCATAGATTACATTTAAGTAATCTACACTAAAACGTAAATGGTCTACATTTAACTCACCTTGAAATAGAGGATGACTAAGGGTCCCGTTAATTGCAAGGTTTCCAGATGTTTTACCTCCATTAAATTTAGAGAAAACTCCCTCAAAATATCGCTCTAAAAAAAATAGTTCAGTGTTTCTAAGATTCGCATTCAATTTAATCCTTCCTTTTTCAAAAGGATAATATTCACCCTCAATAAAAAGATTATTTAAATTGTTTTTTTTATTTGCAATGGAAATATTTAGATTTATTACTTTTGATGAGCTTTTATAAAATGTATTCAGTTGAAGCTTTCCAAATTTTTGTTCATTAAGTTTCATTTTAGAAACACTCAAATCTGTGAAGAATAATTGTTCATTAAATCCTCCGTGTAACTTGATGCTTCCTGATGCTTTTCCTTGTAAATCAAGGTTAATTGTACTCCAGTATTGACTCAAGCTATTTAGCTGAAAATTATTTATCTCAAAAACCATACGATCAGAGTTTAACATTGAACTCGTACCGTTAATTTTAAAAAATTGGCTGTCAGAATGTAGATTAAAGTTTTTTACATCTATATATTTATCGGCCAAGCAAATTTTAAAAGTATTGTCAAGTTTCCATATAGTATCTTGATGAACAAAATTAGATCGTGTGACATTAATCTTAATAGAGTCAAGGTTACATAAGTTAATTCCACCTGAAATTTCTCCATGATTGAGTGTGTTACTATTATTTTCATATGAAATATTGTAACTCAGATTATTGTTTTGTATTAATGAATTGAAGTGAATATTTTCAACTCCAAGCTTGTCTATAAGCTGAAAGAATTTTAAGCTCCCTAGGATATTTAAACTATTTTTTTGATTGTTAGAAAATATTTTAACATTATGTATTGATTTGTTACTTATGAAAATAGAGTCGGATGCAAAGTTTATTCGGAATGATTTTGTCCTATCATCAAATCTTCCGTTCAGTCTTGTTTTGGGAGAGAAGTTAATTTTTGGAGTAAATAATTCATGAATCATCTTGTAATCATAAAGTTTAAACATTATACTAAAAGCATTATTCTCAATATTATTTTTTTTAGCTACTATTCTTTTGAATGAAGGAATTTCTTTAGATAAAACACTTATTATGGTTGGGTAAACCTCACTTAAATTGTATACGCCTTCAATTTTAGCATCTAAAATGTCAGATTTTAAAGTGATCATTTCTCTGTCTTCTTTTTTTACAGAATTGAAATAACAAGAGTCAATTTTAAATAACTTTCCATTTTCAGCCCAAATTAAATTATTGAGTTTTAACTGACCATTTAAATCTTCAAATTGATCACCTTTCATGTTTACTTTTAGTTTTGCACTCACTTGAGTACTAGAATCCCTTAAAGACCAATTTATTTTTCTGAGATTTGCTTTTTTTAAATTAGCGGTAAAATCATATTTTTGAAGCTTAGGAAAGCTAAAGTCTATATTACCATCAAAATCAAAAACTAAGTTGCTGTCATTAACATTAACCATTCCATTAAAAACTTTATCTATTAGTGCTCCATCCATACTTATATTAGAGTAAGAGTAGCCCTTAAAATCAATTCTTGGTATTTTTCCTGAGAACTTCATGTGATTATTATCGAATTGCGCAAGTGCATTAATTTCACCATTCATGGAAATTAAACCAAAATTCGGATTGTTAATAGTTTTGCCTATATCAAACTCATTGGTAATTATTTTGCCTGTAATTTTTGTTTCACCTAATAAACTATCTTTTTTGAATTGAACATCTGTTTTGATAGAGCCTGCATTTGTTTTCATAATTCCCATGGCCTCAAAATTCGATATGGGGCCAACAAAATTCCCTTTAAATTCCATTTTACCTACTTTTTTCATCCATTTTGGCGTCTTTACTTTCTTACCTAATGTAAAAGGAGGGAGTGGAATGTTTTTAATATCGCTCTCGTATGTCACTAAGTTTGATATTTTGGCATTAATTTCAGGGTTCTCTTTAATTCCTAATCCATCAAATTGAATTTCACCATCGAACTTGGTATGTTCACCGTAATTAAATTTTAGTTTTTTTGAATTTAAATTACATATAGGACCATTTATAATACCCTCGAAAGTAATAGATTGATTTAAGCCATCTAGAGTTTTTACAAAATAGGCAACATCGTTCGAGCTTATTTTCGTTTCTTCGAAATAAGTATCTAAAACTACATCACTAAAAAAATTGTTAAAAGAATTAAAACTTTCATAATTAAGTTGAATCTTACCATTAAGATCTGTCTCATCAGTTTCGAATTCTAAATAATTTATAAGTGCCTTTTTTTCATTTATTAAAAATTCGCATGACATACCGAGTAATTCAAATCCAGAAATTTCCTTAAAGGCTAGTTGTTTGGTATTTAGTTTAAGACTCTTATTTTCATAGATAAGTTCTGACACTTCTAATTCGACATTTGAGAAATCGAGATGATTAAAATCAAATTCATTATTCTTAAAAGCAATATTTTCATTCCATATTATGCACCGTAAATTTTCAAATTTAATTTTACTTACATGAATCTTAGGATTAATTATATTTTTAGGATGCTTACTTTTTTTCAGTTTGTTAATAAACATTTGCAGATTGCTTTGTTTTTCACCCTTGTATGTTTTTATATTAACAAGAGCCTTTCTAAGGTCAACTATGTCAAGATCAAAATTAAGTTCTTTAAAATCATAAGAATTTATTTCGAAAGAGAAATTAGCAGAAAAAAGCATAGTATCTCTCCTGTGATCCAGGACCAATAAATTTTTGAAGACAAATTCGTCAAATGGACTAAAATCTACCTCACCAATCGAAATTGTTGTTTCTGTTTTTTTTGAAAGATAGTCCCCTAATTTTGAACAGATAAGAGTTTGAATAAAACTACTTTTAAAAACTGTATAACCTACAAGCAAAAATAATAACAAGAATATTGAAAACCATTTTAACAGTTTTCTAAAAAACTGTTTTAATCCTTTATTATTATTTTCTAGCTGCATGTTTAACCACTAAAATAAAGGATATTATCATCAAAAGTATCCCATAAAAACCACTTTTATTTTAAGTAGATTGAAAGTTAAAACAAAAATAGCTATGTTTGTTATAACAAATTATGGAAGATGAAGTTAGATCTATTGGCTTTTGCTGCTCATCCTGACGATGTGGAAATCAGTTGTTCTGGTACCATTATTAAACATATAGAGATGGGGTATAAAGTAGGTATTGTAGATCTTACACAGGGTGAGTTAGGGACAAGGGGTACATTCAAAACTAGAAAAGAAGAATCGATAAAAGCCTCTCAAATTCTTGGGATTCATAAAAGGGAAAATTTGAAAATGGAAGATGGATTTTTTGAATCTTCTGAAATAAATAAGAGGAAAATTATATCTTCGATACGTAAGTATCAACCTAAAATCGTCCTTGCTAATTCGATTAAAGACAGACACCCTGACCACGCTAAGGCTAGTAGTATAGTCAGTGAAGCCTGTTTTCTATCTGGTTTGCCTAAAATAATCACAAAACTAAATGGGGAATTTCAAGAGTCTTGGAGACCAGAAGCTATATATCATTACATCCAAGATTACTACATTGAGCCCGATTTCATTGTTGATATTTCAAATCAATTGGAACTTAAAATACAAGCTATTAAATCTTTCAAGACTCAGTTTTATGACCCAAGTAGTACCGAGCCAGAAACACCAATAAGTGGAGAGGATTTTTTTGAATTTATTAAAGCAAGAGCAAGAAATTTTGGTCGATTAATCAAAGCAGAATATGCTGAAGGTTTTACGGTTGAAGTACCTTTAAAAATAAAAGATATTATTGCCTCTGTATAATTTCTGTTCTGAACAGAGTTTTGATTATTTTAAAAATAAAATCTTACTTAGTACCATAAATTATAGCTCATTTAATTTCAAGCCTAATAGAAATCTTTTATATTTTCGCTAACATGTTAAAGAGAGGGCTAAAATTTTGTTTGGGATTCTTCGTTATACTATGCCTTTTCAATTGTAAGTCTATATGTTACGGTGTTCGGCAAGGTATGGGTCAATTAAAGATTGTTTGGAAAGCTGAACCCCTGGAAAATTATTTAAATAATGATACTTATCCAGATTCCTTAAAAGTTAAAATTAGGCTAATTGAAGAGATCAAACAGTTTGCTTTTGACTCTTTGGGTATTTATCCATCTAAGAATTATACCAAGATGTATAATCAAAATGGATCTCCTGGAATGTATGTAGTTACAGCATGTGCCCCATACGCTTTAGAACCTTATAAATGGTCTTTTCCTATTGTTGGAGAGTTTTCTTATAAAGGGTTTTTTAAGAAAAAAAGAGCCATCAAAGAGGTTGAGTTCCTAAAAAAAGAGGGATATGATACAGACATAGGAGAAGTTAATGCATGGAGTACTCTTGGGTGGTTTAGAGATCCAGTGATGAGTAGTATGTTAAAAAAGACAGAAGGACGTTTAGCTAGCCTTTTAATTCATGAGTTAACACATGGTACTATTTTCGTTAAGAATGATGTTCATTTTAACGAGAATTTAGCCTCGTTTATTGGAGATAAAGGAGCTATTTTGTACCTAGAAAACAAATATTCAAATGAATCTTCGGAAATTAAAAACTATTTAGAGGAGCTTTCTGATTTACAAAAAATAAGAAATCATATGCATAGAGCTGCTGAGGATCTCGAACAGTTCTATGAGAAAAATAAAGGTTCAAAATCTAAAAAAATAAAAAAAGAAAAAATCAATAAACTTATAATGGATATGGATACATTAAGTTTAAATTCATTTGAAAAAGTTAGACATATTCAGACGTTAAAAGATTCTTTGAACAATACCTTTTTTACTGATTTTTTAATGTACCGTGAAGATCAAAAAAAGTTGGAAAAAACTTTTAATGAAGAATTTGATGGTGACTTTAACCGCTATTTTGATTTTTTGAAGAAAAAATACACCACACTTTAATGGATTCCTTTTTAAAAAAGTTTGCAAAAGAGATTGCTAAAAGATTTCAATCACCAGAAAATCTATGCGTGGTTCTTCCTACAAAGAGAGCTGTTACATTTTTGAAACAGGAATTGGCTAAGGTATACAAGAGAACCTTTTGGGCTCCACAGTTTTACTCGTTGGATGAATTTGTAGAAAAGTATAGTATTCAAAAAAAAGATGATAAGTTATTACTTGTTTTGGATTTGTATGAAGCTTATCTTAAAGTTGCAAAAGAGGAATCTGAAGATATAGGTTCTTTTTTGAAATGGGCACCCACATTATTATCTGACTTTTCAGATATTGATAGATACTTAATAGAACCTAGAAATATATTTAATTATATTAATGAAGCTCGAGCTTTAGAATATTGGAATGTAAATGGAGAAGCTCTAACTGATGCCCAAAAAAAATACTTACATTTTTGGAAGCTTTTGGGTGAGATTTATTTTTCTTTCCAAACAAAATTAATTGAAAAAGGAACTGCTTACTCAGGAGCTCAATATAGATATGTTGCTGAAAATATAAATCAGATAGAACCAAAGATAAAATTTTCCAAGATTTTTTTTGCTGGATTTAATGCATTGAGTGCATCGGAAGAAAAAATTATTTATACTCTTATTAAAAGAGGTAAAGCAGAAATTTTCTGGGACGCTGACGATTATTATTTAAAATCAAATGAACAGGAAGCAGGCCGGTTTATAAGAAGAATTATCAAAAAGTATCCCACAATTCCTTTTAGATGGTCAGAGAATAACATATCCAAAATACAGAAGGAAATAAATATTGTTGCTTGTAATACAGATGTAGCTCAAACTCATTATGCTGGAAGTGTTCTTCAAGAAACATTTGAACACAAAAACGCTATTCGTACTGCAGTAGTACTTAATAATGAAGATCTTCTACTTCCTTTATTGTATAATCTTCCCCAAAATGTAAAAGCTGCAAACATTACTATGGGGTATAGCTTGAAATTATCACCATTAACTACTTTTATAAACGCATGTTTTGACTGCTGGATTAACCATAGAGGTACCATTACTCAAAAAGCTTTTTATTTCAAATCTATATTTAAAATCATTGAACATCCTTATTTTTTTCATCTTACTCAAGATTTTAAAACAGAAATTCAAAATTTTAAAAATGAGTTGATTAAGAAAAATATTGTTTACGTTGGTATTAAGAGGTTTCAAAAATATTTCAAACAGGCAAATTTTATTCCTCCTTTATTTAATGAATACGATGACTCAAGAGGGATAGTGGAGTCATTGCTAAAACTTTTAGGACTTTTAAAAGAAGGTATCGAAAAAGCAAACTTATCCGATTTAGAAAAGTCAATACAAACAGAATATCTGTTCACTTATACAATAATTTTCAGGAAGTTTTTACAAACACTTAACTCTTCCATATACCTTCAGACAATTTCGATTAAAATATTGAAAAAATTAATTAATCAACTAGTTTCTTCAGAATCAATATCTTTTTTTGGAGAACCTTTGAAAGGTCTTCAAATAATGGGTATGCTAGAAACGCGACTCTTGGATTTTGATCGTATTATAATGCTATCAGTTAATGAAGGGGTTTTGCCAAAAGGTAAGAGAGATAATTCTTTTATACCTTATGATATAAAAAGAGAATTTGGCTTGCCGACTCATCATAATCACGATGCTGTTTTTGCAAATCATTTTTACAGATTATTTCAAAGATCTAAATATCTAGACTTAGTTTATTTAAATGGTCAAAATGATTTTGGTGCATCTACAGAAAAGAGTAGATTTATCGAACAAATTTTAGTTGAACTTCCATTAATTAACCCTAATGTTCTTATTCAAGAAGTTAGTTATAATCCAAGCCCAGAATTAAACAAAATAGAGACAGAATTTAAAAAAGAAGAAAAATCTATTGATTTGATAATTGAAAAGTTAGAAAAAGGGATTTCGCCATCTGCTATAAATAACTTTATTTCCTGTAGTTTAGATTTTTATTATAGGTATATTCTTAAACTCGGGGAAGCTGATGAAGTAGAAGAAAACTTAAAACATTCTACATTTGGTACCTGTATTCATAATACATTAGAATTATTGTTTGAACCTTATTTAAAAAAGAATCTATTGGTTCAAGATATACAAACTATTGAGAAAAAAATCACAACTGTTTTGACCAGTCAATTCAAGGAGTATATAAGCAAGGAAGATTTAATGACAGGAAATAATCTCTTGACTTTTGAGGTTGCAAAACAGTACGTGAAGAACTTTTTGGATTTGGAAGTTAAAAATATTTTAAATGCACAGAATAAGAGTCTGGATTATTATATTTCATCTCAAGAGAACAAAATTAGTTTTATTGTTCCAATTAAATTTAATAACAAATCTATTGATGTTAAAATTGAAGGGATTGCCGATAGAATAGGTGTTTTGGGAAACAAAACTCAACTTATTGACTACAAAACAGGTAGTGTGGTTAGTACAGATTTAAGTTTTAAATCTTGGGATGAATTGGCTGAAAATCCCAAAAAAAGTAAGGCCCTTCAATTGGCTTTGTATAGTTATGTGTATTTAATACAAAATCCTGAAATTAATGATTTTGTTTCTGGGATATATAGTTTTAGAAATTTACAATCAGGTTTACTTCAATTGAAATATAATCGAAAGGAGGTAACAGCGGATGATATACGCGATAATTTTCCAAAAGTGATTGAGCTTATTGTTGAAAAAATGCTCGATTCTAATTATACCTTCAAGCATAATAAGGAGGCAAAGTATTGTAATTATTGTAATTGAGAGACTTTCTTCTTTTTAAAAACTAATCTTACTAATACGACTGTTATTATTGAATTTCTCTTTTTTAAATAAGATTCCTTTTTTGTTATAGTAAAACCATTCACCATTTTTCTTTTTGTTTTTTATTTCTCCTGTTAATTCAAGCGTTCCGGATTTTCGAAATTGTTTTAATGTATAAACTGATTGTTTAGAGAAAAAGGTATT
>CEQX01016351.1_pt1 | contig 20590 bp, 19 predicted proteins | sample 356261 | NCBI WGS metagenome assembly CEQX01 (sample SAMEA2621076, study PRJEB7988) | marine metagenome | isolation source: saline water (ENVO:00002010), including | reverse complement strand
GACAAAACTGCTGATGAAATTCCAACTCCCTCTAAACTTGCTCCGACGACAACAATCGTCTCACATTCATTTTTGATACAAACTTCTGCATCCGTAGACTCTGCACCATGATTGAAAATTATCACAGTAATTTCTCCAGGTTGTCCTGACAAAACTCCAGTGGGCACCATAATGTCTTCAATAGACAAAGTTGGTACTGTAGTTGGATGAATCTCAATAATCATGCTATGGCGTCCTATATTACCTGACTGATCTATTCCTGAAACCACTAAATCATGTATCCCGAAGTCAAGTGTTGGAAGCGAAAAACGAGAAATTTCCCCCCAACTTTGATTTTCAAAAAGAGTGAATCCATTTAATTCAGCAGTCCAAGATATATTGTGTATTGAATTCAAGTCATCAAATGAGTTGTTTAAATCGATTTCAATAAATGAAGAGGTACTAGCAAGATTCTCAATTCCTAAAATTTCTCCATTAACTAGTAATCCAGGTCTAGGAACAGGAGATCCGAGATCTAAACTTGTGAATGACCAATTCTTTTCTATTGAATTTCCTACAGAATCAGAAATCGAGACATGTACCCATCGTTTTGCAGGTTCTCTTTCTCGATGTCTTTCTTCAGTACTCATATGCATGCCATTAATGTCATCAGTTTGAGGCCAAAATTCAGCGAAAAATAGCCTATCATCTGATTCTCGAATCCATCCGTCGCTTCTATTTGATGTCATAATTATTGAAACGGATTCACCATTATTATCAAACGTTTTAATGTCAAAAATAAGTGTACTTGTTGCATTTACTGATATTTCGAATGGTGTCATTGAATGATTGATTTGTGCCCAATATTGAGGATGATCTTCAAGCATGATAATATCCCATACAGGAGCAGTTCCATCCAAAATTAGATTTCTTTCTTCAGCCCCTATTTCTCCATGTGAGTCTACACATTCTCCAATGATTTGAATTTCATCTCCTTCAGAAAAAATATCCGAATCTGTTGAAAAATTAAGATACTTACCTTGAACTATTGACAATCCTCTTTTATCGGTCATTTTCCATCTTTGAACAGTATTTTTTTGCACCGAATCTTCACACGACAAACTTAAGCTTGGATTCCCATCAAGAATAACATACTTTTCCGATGCCCCAATACTAGATATAGATGGAATAGGGACATCATTTTCTTCTAAATTAAGGGTGATTTCTCCTATCACACTCAATTCACTACGATTAATGAAAATACTTTCTCCAGAAGAAACAATAATCTCATCTTGGGGAGAATGTCTTAATTCCCATTGATTTGGTAAATCAATTGTTAAGTTTGCAGAATCTCTAATATGTCCTCGAAATGGAATTTTCAAAGTTTGAATACTTGAATCTGAAACATTTCCACTTAATGTTCCTGATTCATCCCATCCCCATGATAGTCCATCTGCAAAAACCTCTCCCGTTGCTGGATCTATATGTCCTCCAATAGGGTAAATCGTTTCAGTTGCAAGCATCGCTTCTTCGTTTAAGGAACAACATGCAGTATTTTCTGCATCTTTCCATCCTAATGAACTAAGAATATCTGAGAACAAGTTAGATTCAACTGAATCTACTGCTCCGTCCCAATTCCCAATAAATTTGTCAATTTGATACATGATTCCAAGATTGGAGGAAGGAAACATTGGATGACCAATATGTGAAGGAAGCCGTATACTTGCTGACCAGTCAGCATATTCTACGAAATTATGTTCTTGACTTTCTTCTTCAAAATCTAGGAACATCGTTGAATCAAGAGAAATCGAAATACTTGGGTCAGTTGAAAGCCAAGAATCTAATGATTCAAAAAGAGCATCATCAAATGAATACGGGAGTGATTCAGGAGTATCATCGATTAATCGCCATAAATACCATTTTCCACTCTCTATTCTAGGTAAATCATAATCTAAGGTTCCGTTGACAGAAATCATATCTTCCCAACCACTTGGAGAATGACGAACCAATATTGTTCCATTCCAACCTGAATCTTGGGCCATTATACGCAAAGATCCTTCTGAAGGGGGCCATATATCTGTTAACCCACAATCAGCATCTCCATTTATTTCACAATTAACAGAGAATAGATTATGAGAAATTGAATTATCATCATCTGTGTATGTTGTTTCTATCCACCCCTTTCCCTCTGGAAGTGTTAATGAATCCGTCCCATTAATCCAATCAATAGTTTGTTCTCCATTATATTTCCAAGAATCTATTTCATCTACATTAAATTCGAATACTGAAGAAATATTTGCTTTGATATATGTAGTCACGGAAGAATTTGGGCTGATTGTGGGTAATAATTGAACAATTATTCCATTTTCCTTTGATCTAATTTCGGGTCTTATTGGTTCCGAATCTTCTAATACAATCTCTATTTTTGTATCGTTAGTAATTTCATAATAAATTACTTGTCCTGTCCAAGGATCAATCAATCTAATTTCAAATTCAAATGACGTAGTGAGCGGATTCCAATTTTCATTGACCCAATACCCCATTTCAATATCTAATATGGTTCCTTGATTCTCTTCAGCCTGTCCGATTGGAGTAGACATTAGAATTAGTAAAGAAATCATAATTATTGCTTGAAAACGAATGGGCTCACCCCCATCTTTTTCCATCATCATGAATTATTGTTGAACCGTGACTATCGATTAATAAAGGTAGAATTTTATGTTTTGAATCTAGAGATTTTTCTAGACGTTCTTTAATCTCCTTATCTCCATGAACTAGGAAAAAACCTCCTCCTCCTGCGCCGAGTAATTTAGCACCGGTTGCTCCAGAGTGAATCAATTGATCGTGTAGATTATCTAGTAATTCTCCTGTAATTCCATCAACCAGTTTTCGTTTAATTTGCCATGATTCTTCAAGTAATCTTCCAACTTCCTCAAGCCTACCATCTTCTAAAGCAGATCTAACTTGGAAAGCTTGAAGCCTAAGTGTTGATAATTCTTCCATTCTATCTGCAGTCAATTCTTTTTGTTTAGAAAGAACAGAATTTGCAGATCTAGTTAGTCCCGTATAAACTAGTAAAAATTCATTCTCAATTCGTTGTTTTGTATTATCTGACAGAATAAGAGGATCGATACTGACAGAACCATCAGGCAAGAATCCTATTGTATTCACTCCACCAATTGCAGCTGCATATTGATCTTGTTTTCCGATTGGTTGACCAAGAACATCAATTTCTATTCTGCATGCTTCTTGAGCTAATTCTTCAGACGACATTGGATTTCCAGCAAGGGATGACAATGCATTTAGTAGACCAATTGTAACTGCAGAAGATGATCCTAGACCTGTTCCTCTAGATGGAATATCTGCTATTGTAGTGATTTCAATACCATGTGTAACTCCTGTAGATTTCATTGCTTCACGAACTAATTCATGCTGAATTTCATTGATATCATTTACAAATTCCATCGATGAGTAGGAAATTCTAATTGAATTATCAAACCTTGGATTTACGGTGACATAGAGATATCGAGCCATTGCAAGAGAAGTTACTGCACCCCCATCAAGGTGATTCTGATAGAATGCGGCAAGGTCAGTTCCCCCTCCACAGAAGGATGCTCGGACCGGCGTCCTACTAATCAGCATGGTTCTGGGACCTAGTCCCCTCACATCAAGCCGACGGAGTGGTGTGAAGATAGATGTCAATTCAACGGGAAGGAATATGGTCGGAGTTCTCCCAGTCTGTAGAAGGGGACGAGTATGAGTGGCCTAATCACTGTGGATGACCTGACGAATGAAGAGATATTGTCTATACTTGATGATGCAGAAAGAATGCTACCTATAGCAAGAGGTGAAATCCACTTACCAATCCTTGCTGGCAAGGTTTTAGCCAACCTTTTCTTCGAACCTTCTACAAGGACAAGAATGTCTTTTGAAACCGCAATGAAAAGACTTGGAGGTTCAGTATTAAATTTAGGTGACGTTGCTAATTCTTCAGTAGTTAAAGGCGAAACCTTGTATGATACTATGCAAATGATGGATGGATATGCAGATATTGCTGTGATTCGTCATCCACGTCAAGGAGCAGCCCGTTATTCCTCAAATGCAGTTAAAATCCCTGTAATTAATGCTGGAGATGGTGCTGGACATCATCCAACTCAAACACTTCTAGATCTTTTCACAATTCGTTCTTGCCATGGAACACTTGAGGGACTGAATGTTGCATTAGTTGGTGATTTACGATATGGTCGTACTGTTCACAGTTTGTCGGAAGCACTAGCTCGTTTTGGGTGTTCTTTGACCTTTATTTCTCCTAATTCTCTAACTATGCCTCGAGAAATAATTTCAGATCTTCGTAACACAGGCATTTCAATTGAAGAAACAGGAGATCTTCATGGATCTATTGAAAATATCGATGTAATTTACATGACACGTATACAGAAGGAACGCTTCCCTGATGAAGATGAATATCACAAAGTTGCAGGAGTATTCAAATTAAACCGTTCTGATTTGAGTTCTGCTAAGAAAGACATGATCATCATGCATCCATTGCCTCGTGTCGACGAAATTTCCCCAGATGTCGATTCAACTGTTCATGCGAAATATTTCGAACAGGCATTCTATGGAGTAGTTGCCAGAATGTCGTTATTATGTCGCTTACTAGGAGTTTCAGTTCCGGAGGTGAGCCAATGAGCGAAGAAGGTATGCGCCGAGTAACAGCTATCCAAAATGGAACTATTATCGATCACGTACCGGCGGGTTCTTCGTTGAAGGTATTAGGAATGCTAGGGTTACTAGATAGTCGTAGTACTCCAATTTCATTGGCAATGAATGTTCCAAGTAAGAAGTTAGATCGAAAAGATGTAATGAAGGTAGAAGATCGTGAATTGACTCAAGAAGAGTTAGATAGATTAGCAATAATTGCTCCTAATGCTTCTGTATCAATTATTCGAGATTATCGGGTTGCTGAAAAGAGATCTGTAGTACTCGGAGATGAATTAACAAACGTAGCCCGTTGTTCTTTTTCTAATTGTATAATGAATAATCCTAGAGAACCTCTTCCACATCGAATTCTAGTTCATTCAAGAAATCCATTAGAACTTCGATGCGCTTATTGTGGTAAAACACAGTCAGTAGACGATATTGTTAATCATCTAATCTGAATATTTGTAAAGAGAAATGGTGAAATTATGACAGAGGAATCGAAGACTAATCGAGCACCTCGTTTGACTATAATTGCTGGAGCTACTGGGACTGGTAAATCGACTTTAGCTCATATGGTTGCACATGAACTTGATTTTAGCAGATGTGTTTCAACAGATACCATTAGAGAAGTATTGAGATGTAATATCAGTATTAACGAATCTGCCGCTTTACATCGATCTTCTTATTCTAAAGGAGAAACAGGAGATCCAGTAAACGATTGGTTAGATGCATCAGAAGCAGTAGAGAAAGGAGTTGATGCCGTAATAGATAGAGCTAGAGCTCAAGGTGTAGACTTAGTAATTGAGGGTGTACATATTATTCCTAAATCATCTTGGTTAAGAGATTGGAGAGAAGCAGGTGGTAGAGCTATTGGAATAGTTGCTACTGCTGATGCTGAAAATCAACATAGAGAATTTATCATGAAACGAGAAGAGGCAACATATAGAGGATCATCACGTTATGTCTTGGCATTCGATAGAATTAGAGCAATTCAACGAGCAATAATGGAAAGGGGTAGAGTAGCAGGATGGGTGAGAATTGACCCCCTTCTTCATGATGATCCATTATTACGAATCCGTCAAAATTTAGAGTAACTATGGTAATTCGATAGTTGCATATAACATCAGTAGCATTCTACTATTTCTATCGGCAATTCCAGCTTCAGCTGATACATGACACTGACTTCCTTCAATTGAGACATTTAGCCCAACTAAAATTACTTCAACTCCTCTATGTTCTCCATGTCTAACAAGATCATTTTGCACACTTTTTGCAGCATCATTACAGATTTCAAAATCAGTCCCTAGTCCTGCTAAGTTAGTGATACGTGATTGTATCGTCACTTCCCAAACCTGATCAACTTCTGCAGCAGTCTGAAGAACTGCATCATCAGATGAATCATATGGCTCACCCATGCCTACTACTTTGACACCATAAATTGCCATAGAAAGTAAGGCGAGAAGAAGTACTACACCAGTTGCCAGTAACATTTGTGCCTCATCATTACGATTGTTTTCAATCATTAAGCACCACTTCCAATATGCCAAACCTGAAGTCCTACAGTCCAAAGATGACCTTCAATTGAATGTAAATGCATTACTGTAAGACTTTGTCCTGGAGGAATTTCACCGATTCCTTCTCTTTCCATTGGTTCAGCATCAACTGCTAACCAACAATTCCCAGTTACAGTTTCAGGTAAATTTTCCAGAAGAATAGTACAAGCTTCTACTCGTTCATCTGCTGCCAAATGAGAATTCATCATTAACGTTCCATTTTGGTCTACTTCTGCTGAAGCAAGAGTGTGAGCATCTTCTGCAGCAACTAGTAATGCTGCATCAGAGGCTATTGGATTCGTATCTGGAACCTGTAATTGGATTACAAATGCAGCACAAAGAAAGAACAGCCAGAATAGAGTAATCATCTCTATCATATGGACTTGGGCATTTGTTGATTTTGCCGATTTCTCCATTATATCACCCTGGAGCCATTCTTCCAACAGAATGCACTAGGCCTTCTGACATAGGAACTCCAATTAGTTCAGGAGAGAAAGCAACGAAGTTGAATGCTAAAAGAGCAAGAATCAGCATATATCCTGAATGTTTCATTCCGTTTGCTAAGCGTCCTGTCGCCATTAATCCGGCCATTGCACCATTACCAACCGCTTGGGCAGATACACCATAGAAGAAAACTACAAGGAAAAACAGTGGGTCTACAGCATTGATTTGCATGTTTCCAATACTTTCAGATTCTCCTCCACTGTTAGAACTAGCAATAGCTGGGATGAACACTTTGGAAAGAACTACAATTACACCCATAAATACAAGATATGAAACCCAGATTACTGAAATATATGATGCAATTGCTCGAACACGTTCACCTTCTAAGAATTTTATTTCTCTAGAATCATTTGCTGCTGTTACTAGGATATCTGAAATCTTACCACCTGCTTTGTTTGCTTCATCAATTAGAGATACAGCCCTATGTACCAAAGGAGTATTTACTCTATTAGCAAACATCTTCATCACATCTCCGAATGGAATTCCCCATGATAATTGATCGGACATTTTCTGAATATCATTATTCAAAGCCCCATATTCGGACCTTGCAAGTGTTCTTACTGAAACGACCATGGAAAGTCCTCCCTTCCAATATTCTGCTAAGTCTCTAAGGAAGTCAGGAAATTTATCTTCAATTGCTTTGATTTTTCTTGCTTGAGCATCGCTGTACAATGCAGCTGGAAAAACCATTACCAGTAATCCTAATCCAAAGAAATTTACAAAAATTGTTGGATGAAGAGCAAAAGGACCAAGATCTACTTTTGGTCCAATCCACAATGATTTATTGTTCATATTTTCTGGAATCCCATCGTATGATTCTACACTTACTGTGAATTCAAAATTTCTAATTGCAGGTTGGTCTGACGGGATTTCGACCCATATTTCGTACTGTTTGTTGGCTTGTACAGGAACATTGTTTAGACCACATTCTTCACTGTTAGAAACCATACCTTGAGTTGCTATAGTAGTAGTTGACAAATCAAATGCTCTTTCGATAATTGAAAGTGTAAAAGTCCCACTATTATCTGCTTCTGCTGCACAACTAATATCGGCAGTTTGTGGCGGATGATTTTGATTTCCAAGCCTCTGTTGCTCAATTCCCGGCACTATAAAAAAAGCAGCAGCACCAGGTGAACTTACTTTATCCCATTCATCGCTCCATGTTTCTATAGTTGGACTTTCTTGAGTAAGAAAGCATGATTGATTATCTGCATATGTTGGAGGAACTGGAACATTTGGATCAAATGAATCAGGACATGCTAAATTTAGAAACATGGGCATCTGATTCATTGGTTTGAAAACTAAATCCGCATTGGTAATCCAGAAACCCATACAACTCATTCCAAGCATCATTCCTAGAACTAGAATTATTGTGAAGTTAGTTTCTGTACTATCGTCTTTAGGTAGTTCTAATCTAACTTTGATTTTCTTCTTACCCTTTTTTCTAGCCATATATCCACCTCCTTACATTTCGTTTTCTTGAGACATTAGCCAAACAAACAGAGAATATGCAACATGAATCATTGGAAGCAATCCCATCACAATTCCGTAAACCATATTTTCAGAAATTTGAGATCCAGCTCCTGATACCCAGAACATAATTACTAACATTACAATAAGGAACAGAGGCATTGCTACTGCAACTACAATATATGTTTCAGCAAACATCGCGAGTGTTTCCAAGAATACAGTAAGTCTGATTCTATTTTCTCTCATGTAGTGTTCAGCCCTATTCAGGAAGTACAACTTCAGATTACCTCCAGACGAAAGAGTCCCGACCATTCCTTGGAAGAATTCAGTAACCCATACAGAAGCAGCTCTATCGACAGCAAGTTTCACTGCTGTAATAATATCATAACCAAACAGAGTCATATCACGATATACCATAGAAGAATCATATGCAATATCTCCATAAATTTCTCCATTCTTGGCTAAAGATCTGAAAATCTTTACTGGTGTAGCATTAGCAGCTGACATTGCCGCTGTATAAGATGAAGCATAAGGCAAATATTTCTCTAGTCTTTCTGCTCGAGCAGATCTTTTTCTTTCTGCTTCATTGCCAAAATATTTGTTTGCTGAATATGGAACTATTAGACCAAGTAAAATGACTACAATAGCTTTCCATAAGAATGGGAAAACTTGGGTAGTGTAGTGAGGGCATCCATTTCCAGGTTGGGATGGATTGATATCTGCTTTATGCCAAAACTCCCAATCCATACAAGGCATTACAGTAGCAGGATCTTGAATTGATTCATAGATTGCAATTAGTCCTGCTCCAGGTAAGAAAACGAGTGCCATAAGTGCACCACATCCAATAATTACTGCTATAGTACTCATCAATTGTGTAGATTTGTATACTTCAGGCATTACTCTAATATCTGCTTGAACTAGAAGTTTTTTTAGGTCTAAGTCCTTACGCGCACGTTCACGAAAAATACCTCCAAAAAGGGTATTGGATATCTTCTGCCATGGAGTTAGAATCATACCTTCGAAGTCATACTGCTTCTTTGACTTCAAATCTCTTTTCTTTGCCAATATTCTGCCTCCTAAAGGTCAGCGTAGGCCGTCCACGCGAGCAAGAATTTCGTCAGGTCGAACATAATACTCAGTAATTATTTGAGCCACTTGATCCGATTTTCGGATATCATTCAGAACCATCCAATCTAAGATTCTCTTTCTTGTTCGTAACTCATTTCGCATCTTTTCTTGAGAATAATTAATCTTCACCATTACTTTTTCTAAGACATAGGATTTACCGCTGAAATCGAAATCGTCACGGGAAGGATCCCACTTAAACACCTCATTTGTGATTACTTCTTGACTGTGTGGATCTACACCCACAATTTCAACAATCTGTTTTGTCCTTCGTACTCGGCGTCCGTTAATCCTAGTCTGAATCTGGATTGCTACTGCTTCAAGAGCAGGAAGAAGAACTCGAGGAATATCAATTGGCTTATTTTCAAGACGATGTACTAATGATGCGACTGAATCTGCGTGAACAGTCGAATATGAACAATGCCCAGTAGCCATCGCTTGGAATAGCACGTATGCTTCTGATCCTCTAATTTCTCCTACAATAATATATTCTGGTCGTTCTCTGAGAGCTGCCTTCAGTAATTCGAACTCAGTGATTTCACCTTCTGAAGATTCACCTCCAAATCCTTGCCGTGTTAATCCCGGAATCCAATTTGGTTGAGGGATATTGACTTCTCGAGTAGATTCGATACTTACAATTTTCATTTGCCAAGGAATAAACAGACACATAGCATTCAAAGTGGTTGTTTTTCCTGAAGCAGTACCTCCTACGAATAGCATGGAAACGCCTTGTTGAAATGCGATCCAAAGGTAAGCAACCATTAGACTAGTCATAGTTCGGAATGCAACAATATCGCACGGACTGAACGGATCTTCTCTGAATCTTCTAATACAAAATGCTGAACCACGTGTAGAAACTTCTCTGCCCAATTTCATCACAATTCTAGACCCATCCATTAGTGTAGCATCTAGAAGTGGCTCTGCTACTGAAATATGTTTTCCACATCGTTGCGCTAGTTTGATCACATAAGCTTCTAATTCATCATCTGTAGGCCAAGCAATGGTAGTTTCAATAGATTCAAACTTTCGATGATATGCAAAGATTGGAACATTGGTTCCATCAAGGGAAATATCTTCTACATTTGAATCGTTCATGAGCACATCCATCCGGCCATATCCAATCAGATCTCTACGGATGTAGTAGAATATTTTAGATCTAGATTTTTTACTAATTTTCAATCGATATGACTTGATTATCTGATCCATAGCTGCACGAAGATAGGCGACAGGATCTGCATCTATTTCTTCTATGTCAGCATTCAGTGCCTGAACAAAGATATCCATTATCTGATCTTTTTGATCAGTTTCTTTCTTGTTTAGAGGAGGTTCAATTACTTGGTAAATGATGTTCAAAGTTCTCAAATCTCGAACAATTCTAGCGAATGAATGAGGGGGAGAAACGGGATACTTGTCCATTTCTTCGAATTGGGCTTGTTGCTGCTTCTTTCGGCCTTGGCCTTGGTTCTTCCGCCCTCGTCGTGCCATGGTGCCACCTCAGTACGTGTTCCAAAGGAACGAGGATTGGGATAACCTTTGGCCTTCATTCAGGGTTGTTTAGGCGTTCTAAGAGTGCTTTGACACTTATTCGGAATAAATCCAAACTATCTTCATTTAGCATTTGATAATTCGCCTGTTCTAATAACGACTCAACTCCCCATCCTTTTTCTCTTGCATCTCGCTCTGAAATTGCTTGGTTTTTTTCTTCTTTGATTTCTATTTTGGTTATTTTATCATCTTTTGTTATTATGATATCGACATCATCCGAACGTTTTCTTTCAATGAGCCTAGAGTTACGAATTTCTTCACTAGCCAATATTGCTAAGATTTCTGGTTCAAATCCCATCAATTGTACTAATGCATTTTTTTCTGCAATACTCCTCATTCCATCGATAATAACAAGATTATTTTGTTTTAATTCTTCAGAAATTATTGGCCATATTCTTTGAAGTACCACATCATCTCCGAACTTTTCTCTTAGATCCATGGCTACCATCCCTATGTTTCTAGAATTAGGTTCTAATCCCCTTTCGGCAGTTTCTCTTCGAATCACATTTCCCATAATTATTATTGGAATATTCATCGTTTTTGCAATTTCGGAAGCTACACTTTTACCAGATCCTGGTAGTCCGGTAAGTACCAGTACCTTCGACATAGTTTCCTGCGTTCCTTTGTTGCTCATGAATTAACCGATGTTAGTTTTCAAATGGTGAACTTCCCCATTTACGTTTTAGTAATCGAAGATATAGAAAAGAAAGAGAAACAAGAATAGCACAGATTCCCAAGATCCCGGTCAGACTCGTAGATTGCATTTGTTCAAGTTCTATTGCCTGAGCCTCAGCATTCAAACCTCCACTCGAAACTTGCATACTCCAATTTTCCAGTAATGTAGTGTCTCCTTTGGTGAAGGATAGAACGAATAGTCCAATCAATGGTAAAGATGTTGCAATCCAGAAACGAGCCATAATTCCACTGTCGAAGATTGCTTTGTTGGGTCTTAATCCCATGAGCCAAGCAGATAGAGAAACAATGTAAATTGAATTTGCAAGCATCACTACCATTGCAGAAATCGCATCATCCCATTGATCTAACATCCAAGCCATAAGTAAAATAAAGATAACACCAATCCAACTAGTCAGCAAAAAATAAGTCCAAATTTTTGCTTTGAGCAATTCAGGAACAGATACTGGCATGGTGTTTAGATGATCGGGTGCATCAATTGCATTCAACCATGAATAGAAATTGAATCCAAAAAATCCTATGAATGGAGCATATGAAAGTAAATTGAAAGGAATTGGAAAGGAAGCAAAATCTGCTCCCCATGCTAGAAGTAGTAAGAAAAGAAGAGGTACTGCAAAAGATCCTAGCATTTTCAGAAGAGTGCCAGATCGCAATACATCTACGATTTCCTTTGCTATCAGGATTCTCATTCTACTATCTGATTTTAATCCGATTTTCCCTAATTTCTCGTATACTGGGATAAATAGATCATCTCTTCCAGTGATTCTAACTTCAAAATCTTCTGGAAGAAGTCCTGCTGAAATCCAAGCCAAAATAGTACATGAGAGAAAAGCAAAAGGCGTCAACATGAGTGCAGTAATTGATCCATCAGAGTGTGCCCACAATCCAACAATTGCATTTTCCATAGGAATAAACCTAACATAAATTAGCGCTCCGATTACTGCTCCTAGAACTGGCACTAGAATATTCCATTGTCCACCTCTACTCATCAATGTTGAACCGAAGAATGAAATTGCTATTCCTTGAGCTAAAGTTAATGAAATACAAATTAGAAATGGTAGTAGAGATTTCCATAACAAAGGTGTTGTGATTTCAAAAAGTGATTGTGAAGCAATTCCCAATGCCATTCCGATAGTTACTGGAGTGAGAATTAATACAATGTAAAAACTCACTTCTTTGAGGTAGTAAGCAAGATATGTTGTTTGTAAATCGATAGGTTGCATTGCTGGGGATGCTAAAAGAAAATTTTTACCACCACTTCTTTGAGAAACAATTGAGCGACCCAAGAATGCAAAGGTCCCCATTCCCATAGAGAAAAGAAAAACCATTAGATGTATTCCTGTTCGTAATTCATCGAAAGTAAAGGTTTCTCGAGAAATTTCTTCAGCATTTGCCCCAATTACTCCATCGCCAGTAAGAAATCTTAGTCCTATTGTTAATGCCATAGAAACAACGGCTAATAATGCTGGAAACATCAAAATTCGTCTACTTTTTGCAAAATCAACATTTTGACGCCATTCCTCTTTGAACATCATTTTGAATGTAATAGGGAAAGATGAACCAAAATTTGGTTCATTTCTTTTCACAGACATCTAACTCATTCCTCTTCAGTAATGTTTTCTGCTTCAATTTCATTGATAGATTTCCCAACTAATCGAATGAAAATATCTTCTAAGGTTTCATTTTTTGAATTTCTCAAATCATCTAATTTACCTGCTGCAAGAACTCTTCCATGATCAATTACAGCTACTCTGGTGCACAACCTTTCCGCAATCTCAAGGATATGAGAACAGAGAAAAATAGTTCCACCATTTGAAATATGATCTAGCAATAATTCACGACATTTTCGTTGATAGATTGGATCTAAATTTACAAATGGTTCGTCGAGAAATAATAATCTTGGTTCATGGATAAACGCAGAAGCAAGCATTACTTTTTGCCGCTGACCTTTAGACAGATCTTTACACAAAGTCCCACTCTTGTCTGTCATTCCAAACCAATCAAGCCAATAATTGACTTTTTCATGGATTTCATCTATTTTTCTTAGACGAGCTACAAATTCTAGAAATTCTGCTGCAGTCAGATAAGAAGGTGGAGATTCAGATTCAGGAACAATCCCGATATTTGCCTTAACTAGTCTTGGTTGATTCTCTACATTAATTCCTAACACTTTAGCAGATCCTGCACTGGGTCTTAATTGCCCCGTTAACAGACGAATAAAGGTCGATTTTCCTGCACCATTTGGGCCAAAAACTCCGAAGAATTCTCCAGGTTGAACTTTCACATCAAGGGGCTGGAGTGCTACAAAGTCACCAAATCGCTTAGCTAATCCATTGGCTTCAACTAGATTTTCTACCAAAAAATTACTCACCTGTCCACTCTGGTTTACCTCTTTCCATGAAAGCATTTACCCCTATTTCCTTATCTTTAGTATCAAATAAATCGACAAACATGTTGTGTTCTAATAGAATTCCATCTGAAATTGAATTATCTAATGCGCCACGAACTGCCTGTTTGGCTATTTGAATTGTTAAAGGGGATTTGGATGAAAGATTATTCGCAATTTCCATCCCTTTGTTCATCAATTCCTCTGGCTCAACCAGGTGATTTACTAGCCCAATTCGATAAGCTTCTTTTCCATCTATCATCTCTCCACCCATCACCATTTCCATTGCTTTTCCATATCCCACAAGCCAAGTTAATCGTTGAGTTCCACCACCTCCAGGTATTAGCCCTAGATTGATTTCTGGAGTCCCAAACATTGATCGGTTTGTTGCAATTCTAATATCGCATGACAAAGCTAGTTCACTACCACCGCCTAATGCATATCCATCAATTAGAGCAATTGTTGGCTTTCTTAATTTCCAAACGGCTTCCCAAACATTTTCTTCAAATTCTGGACGAATGGCGATACTATCTTTCCCAACAAATTCACTTACATCAGCCCCAGCAACAAAAGCATGAGGTTTCTGTCGTTTTCCTTCTGGAGGAGGTAATGGAGATGCACCACGGAAAATTACTACCAAAACTTCGTCAGATTCTTGTGCCCAAGCACAAAGTGATTTGATTGCCTCTTTCACATCTATGTTTAATGCGTTTAATTTCTCAGGTCTGTTTATTGTTGCAGTGATAATAACTCCATTTTCAGTTGAGCATTCTTCGATAGTAAGTTCTTCCACATCAGGACGTTCGGCCATGTGCCTTCGACATGAGTTCGATACATAGCATCATTGATGAAAATTCAGAATTTATTGGTCTGAATTTGGAGGGGGGGGAAGTCCACCAATTTCTCCAGGTAAAGGTGGAGGTGGAAGGTCACCAATTACTCCGGGTAAAGGAGGAGGAGGCAATCCTGCAAGATCAGGAAGAGGTTCTGACTCGCTTTCAGCAGCTCTTAATCCTACATCTAATGGTACCCGAAGTCGTAGAATCTTATTTTCATCAATTCGAATCAATACTCTTCCATATGGATGCCCAGGGGTTGGATTTTCAGGTTCATCAAAAACTTGAATTTCATTAGATTGTTGAAGAATTTTCTGAAGTTCTTCTCTAGAATCTGCATCATATCTAGATCTCAATGAATCTCCTCTAATTTTGGCCAATTGCTTCCTTCTACGCTTTTCAATTCCTTCACGGATTTCTTTTTGAGATTCTCTTCGACTTAAAACCACACTATCTATCTCGGTTTCTAACATCGATTGAGCATCTACTTCAACAACGTATTCTTTTGCTTCGACAATATCATCATCCAAGGCTTCAACTTCGATAATATCTTCGTTATCTACAGCTTCAACTACTGGCGTAACTACATCTACTCCTCGTTTTCTACTTACCGGAATAATAATTTCTTCTTCCTCAATTTCTTCTTCTGCGTTAATTGAAGTTGTTTTTTTCTTCTTTTTTACTGGAGGGGCTGGTTCACCTCCTGTAAACATTAGATATGCTAGGAGGATCAAAAGTCCGCCTGCTGCTCCGAATTCTCCATTCTCTGACAAGCTCCCTCTAAGTGTCAAGAAACCTGCTCCGCCAATGAAGAGCACCATCCAGAGCATTAGTCTAGAGAAACCCGCCACTGTGTCTCCTCCTTTACCTACGACCCGCTGCATTGGTTTGAGGTTGGCGATTGATTTCTCTCATGTAAATATGCTCTTAGAGATTCTATGGCCTTTCCACGATGTGAAAATTTTTGTTTTTCTTTGCTATTCATTTCAGCAAACGTTCTACCGTTTCCTTCATTTGGAATAAAAATAGGATCATATCCAAATCCGTTTGTTCCTAGAGCTATTTCTGAAACTCGTCCCTTACATTCACCTTCAAAGAAAAATTCTTCCCCATCAAGATGAATTCCTATCACACATTTGAAACAAGCATCACGATTTTTTATGCCTGTTAAGGTTTTTATTATTCCCTCTATTCCTAATGTCTTGTGAATATATGATGAATATACTCCTGGAAAACCGTCGAATTCTTCGATAAAAAAACCAGCATCTTCTACCATTACTCCCAATTTATTCGATGAATTTTTTACAATTGTAACTGCCTTTCTTAATTTATCCTTAGCAACATGTCGAAGTTCAGATGATTGTATTTCTTCAATTTCTGGAAATTCTTCGTTAAAATGAAATGATTCTATATTCAATCCAAATGGATTTAATGCTAATTTAGCCTCATTTAACTTGCCTGAGTTTGATGTAACAAAAAGAATGGTAGTTTTTTCATCCATGATATCTAACTCTCCCTTGGATTTCTTGATATCTTGAAATAACATCCTCAATTCTTACTCCATTTTTTTCTCCATCTGTGTAGCCATTAAGTACGAATCTCATAGCATCAGAATGTTTAGGATGACTTGCTGACAAACATTCCGATAAGACTTGAAGATCTTGTCCCAGAGATTCGATTTCAGGAGATAACCTGCCTAATCCAAAGTCAATAATTTGTATAAAATTAGAATTATCAAAGAGCAAATTGTGTGTAGTAAGATCTCCATGAGATACCCCAAAAGAATGTATTTTACGGATTAATTTTCCACTTGAATACATTATCGACGAGACCAACTCAGGATCATTTGAACTTCTAAGAATCTCAAATAATGGTACTCCAGGTAATCTAGTCATTACAATAGTGGCATTTTTTTCATCAAAATCTAGTAAATTAGGAATGGGTAGTTCAGAATTAGAAAGATGAATTAGAATTCTTGCTTCCGCGAATAATCGTCGTTTTGTTAACGATTGATCTAGGCTTGGATGTCTATATCCCTTTGGACGACGAATTTTCATTACAGCATCAGTTCCAAACCACCTTCCGCTAATTGTTCTAGCTTCTGCACCATCATGAAGTACGACTTCCTCAACCCATGGAGAGGTGCCATCCATGTTTGCACGGAGAGGAAGATGGATTCAAATGCACCGGGCGTAAGGGCTGTTTGCCCATGTCTCTTGGACTACCACTCGCCTCATGTTCGATCGATGATGCTGTTAGCGATAATGAGTATAGAGAGAGGATTCAAAAAGCGAAGCAAGAATTAGGAGATAGGGTGATGATTTTAGGCCATCATTACCAACGTGACTCTATTGTAGAACATGCTGATGCAACTGGTGATTCTTTCAGATTATCTAGGATGGCTGCAGATAGTACCGCAGAACACATAGTTTTCTGCGGTGTTCATTTTATGGCAGAGAGTGCAGATATTCTTACTAATGATCAACAGATTGTTTCAATGCCAACAACAAGAGCAGGTTGTTCAATGGCAGATATGGCCAATGTGCCCGATGTTGAGGAATGTTGGCACATTTTACTTGAAGAGCTTGATTTACAAGATCCGTTACTAAGAGAGAATCCTGATGAAATTGCAAACCAAGAAGATAATTTTCTTGTTCCTGTGACTTATATGAATAGTTCTGCAGCACTCAAAGCATTTGTTGGAAGACATGGGGGAATTGTTTGTACATCTACCAATGCAAAGGGAGTTTTGGAATGGGCTCTATCGAGAGCAGGAGGATTAGGTAAAGTGCTATTCTTCCCGGATCAACATCTAGGAAGAAATACAGCATTCAAGATGGGGTTCAAATCAGAAGATATGGTCGTTTGGGATCCTAGGGAAATCCCTGACACTAGTGAAATTTCTACTGCTAGGTTTGTTCTATGGCATGGTTATTGCTCTGTCCATCAACGATTTACTGTCTCCCAAATTGAAAATTTGAGAGAATTATATCCCGATGCTATGATTGTAGTTCATCCAGAGTGTGATCGTAAAGTCGTACAAGCAGCTGATGCAGATGGTTCTACAGATTTTATTCGACGTTATTGTGAGGAAGCACCTTCAGGATCCATTATCGGAGTAGGCACTGAAATTAATCTTGTTCAACGACTGAATTCAAAATATCCAGATAAGGAAATTCTTTGTTTAGATGATTCAGTTTGTCCTTGTTCAACAATGTACATGATTCATCCAAGATTCTTAGCAGAACAACTTGAATCGATAATTAATGGAGATGAGAGAAATATCATTGCTATCGATAAACAAACATCTTACGATGCGATAAAGGCTCTAAACAGAATGCTAGAAGTTTGACTTAGTGGAGTTCGCCAGTACCTTGGTCTCGAAGTCTCCACACACATATATCGTATCGGCCTGATAGGGCTCCTCCTCTCTTTGTGGTAGATACCTTCTCAATATCCTTATCTTTGGATAATACATTTCCGAGTTGCTGAGGTGTAGTCCCATGCCTAGTGGTTGTATTTACATGTTCTAGAATTTCAGTAGTATTTGCTTCTCCCTTTTCAGCTAAAAATCTCTTTATTCGTTCTCTTAATCTTGTTGTTCTCATTGTTCTCCTCTCCTATTTTTCATCCAATCGACTGTTGCCCACTCACAAATTTTGTATCCTGAAGAAAGCACACCACTACGTCGTACTAAATCTACTCGAACAACATGAGCATCTGATTTCAGTAGTTTTTCGATTTGTTCGATACTAGTTCCATCCATGTTAGCTCTGGCATGTTCTACGATTTCTGCGGTATTACGCGGGCGTGACTGGAGGTAAGATCTGATGAGATGTCGCAAATTTTCGCTCATCATTTTCACCTCCTATTCTCCTTTCTTTCCTTTGCTGTTGCATCGGCGGCTGATGTTCGGGGGAGAGTCGGGGGGGTTATCAAATGACCGCCGTTCTTTCACAAATTTCGTTACACAATCTGTTAATAAATTACCATTTTTTTGAGAAGAAAATTGTAAATTGGTTATTTTTCACAGGATATTCTATCAACTATGTAACAAAATGTAACAAATATACTAATTTTAATTTAACAATATCAATATTGAAATAACTAGTGATATTATAGTAATTTCAAGGGGAGAGGAAAAATTGACAAATTCTTCACCCATAATTCGAAGAAAGGTTCGAGGACGCCACAGAAGAATTTTGCTTCTTACACTATCGGAAGGTTCCGGTACAGTATCATCAATCGCTTTGAAATCAGGTCTACGTGTCCCACATGTTTCTGTTGAATTGAAAAGAATGCGTGAAGATGGGTTAGTTATCTCGACAAGTATTTCTGGAACAAGAGGTGGAGTGATTAGTCTGACTTCAAAGGGCTTCAAAATGCTTGAAATGGATGAATTATCCAGGATCCCTTTAGGACTTTTCAACCACATTGTTGATGAACAGTTTCAGATATTGGATATTCTGGGAAACTATGTTTTATTGATGATAACGCGGAAACCAACTTCTCCATTGATTTATCTTCCAACAATTGATGGTAGAAGAGTTCTAGCTGAAACAAGAGAAAGAAATCCTAGATACTATGATTTAGATTCATTTGAACGGATATCGATACCTGTACAGTCAAATCCTGGAAATATTGAATCTTGGGACAGATCTGGATTTGGATTGATACGTTCTAGATTGGTAGATGGTGATTCGGCTGATCGTCTTTCTATTGGTCGTTGGTTCCATTCCATTCCTGATTCAGAAAAAATAGATCAATCAGATGAGTTTGGATCTGAATCTTGGCAAATTGGTTCAATTGGTAGAGGTGGTACTGAAGTTTTTGCTTCAGGTCCTGTAATTTGTACTTCTAATTCAAATGAAATTGCTGGACAATTAATGCAGAATTCAGATCAAGGATCAATTTTAATCGGTCGAGAATCGATAATAGCTACACAAACGGGCCCCATTCCAAGAATTGTATTGGAAGAATGGATTCAAATCATCCATCCTCGACTTCGTCAAGTAACTCGCCGTTCTAGACTTCAATTACTTCTTTCTTGGATTGATACAGGTAGGATTGGCCGTCCCTCTAGATTACCTGATATCACTATTAGACGATTTAGAGAAGATTGGGGAAATCGACAATTTCTTCAGCCTAATTCTCCTTTTCCTGCAACGATAGTTACTGATGGTCTCGGTCCAATGGCAATTAAAGCTCTAATATTGAGCATAATGAATCATCAATTTATTGAATGGGTTTCAATAGACTTACCAGAACCAATTGATGAGTCATTATCTAGACGCCTTTTTCGATTTGAACGAATACGTTTGTTAATTGCCCCATGGTCTTCAACTAATGATATTGGACTTTCAATTCTTCAGACTGACGAAATTCATGATTTACCCTTTCTTAGGTTTACAGAGTCAAATGGTCGTACTCTTCCAGTATATATCGGAGATACAAGAAAGAGAAAGACAGTACTACCTAAAGATTGGAAAATACCCACAAGTCCAGACGAATTGAAGACTATTTCTCAGAAATTTCATCTAATGGATTTACCTAATAAAGAATCTAATGAAAACGAATTATTCCTATATGCTTGTTCAGTTTTCCCAGAAGGAGATGAAGCTTTTTCTAATAGAATAGAATCAATTAATCCACTTATTTCTTGGATTTCATCATCAAATGATTCGAGAATTGATAGATGGATTAGAATTTGGGATCTTCTTCCATCAATATGGTCTAAACTAATTGATCCAAATGAGGCACCTTTGGATCGAATTGTAGATATTTGGGACAAAGTACCT
>CEQX01009877.1_pt1 | contig 20691 bp, 16 predicted proteins | sample 356261 | NCBI WGS metagenome assembly CEQX01 (sample SAMEA2621076, study PRJEB7988) | marine metagenome | isolation source: saline water (ENVO:00002010), including | reverse complement strand
ATATATCCTTTTTTCTCAGGTAGAAAAGAGGTTAAGCGAGTTGAAAATCAGATGGCGAGAATTGGCAAGGCGCTCGAATCTTATTACGCCGAAAATGGTTCGTGGCCATCTTCAGGTCCTGACTCTATTGTTTCAGTGTTAAATGGTGTAGAGAGTCACGAAGACCCTTGGGGTAAAGAGTATAGATATTTTTTTTCTAATGATGGATACGCTATTCAGTCCAGCGGTCCTGATAAGAGCTTTGCTGAGGGTCAAAAATTTGGGAAAGATGATTATTGGCACTCAAAGTCTTTGAGGCAAAAGCGATAAATTAATTAGATAAAAAATCTATTGTAGCATTCTTAAAAACGCTAACAGACCCACAATCTAAAAATAACTCTCAACCATTGAATAAATAATTAATATAAGAACATGAAAAATCTTAAGATTATTATTATTTTATTTTTCATTTTTAAAATGATTTCAATTGCTACAGCTGAGAACTGGATGCGTTTTCGAGGAGCTAATGGCCAAGGTATTGGTGAAAATCCAGTGCCTATTACTTGGGATGAAAAGAAAAATATATTATGGAGATGTAAATTACCTGGCCCTGGTAGTTCAAGTCCTGTGATCTTTGGTAATAGGGTTTTTGTAACAAGTTTTTCTGGAGTTAAAGAAGGGAGTCAAGATACCTCTAAATTGATTAGGCATGTTTTGTGTATAGATAAAAAAAAGGGAACCATAATATGGAAAGATGATGTAGATGCTCGGTTGCCGGAGGATCCCTACAGGGGGTTTTTGACAGAACATGGATATGCATCAAATACACCGGTAGTGGCCGCTGAAAGTCTTTTTGTTTATTTTGGAAAGAGCGGAGTGCATTCTTATAGTTTAGATGGAAAAAAACTCTGGCAAAAGAATCTTGGAACTGGTTCGACTAGTCGGAAATGGGGTTCTGCTGCGAGTCCTATTTTTTTTAATAATACACTCATCGTAAGCGCTGCAGAAGAATCTTTAGCTCTATATGGATTGGATCCTGAGAATGGTGAAGAAAAGTGGAAATCAAAAGCTGACAGTCTTGAAATGGCTTATGCGACTCCAGTGATAATGCAATCAAAAGAGAGTAGATTTGACCTTGTATTGCCAGTGCCAGGGGAGCTATGGGGTATGAATCCCGGAACAGGTAAATTAAGGTGGTTTGCGAAAACTAATATTACTGGCAATGTATCTCCCAGTCCTGTTATAGGAAAAGATACAGTTTATATTTTCGGTGGATATCCTAGTTTACGACGTTGTGCTATTAAGATTAATAAACAAAAAGGGGAGTTATCTGAAGAGGCGATGATTTGGGAAGATAATCAATCTTCTTATGTTCCCACTCCTGTTCTTGTTGATGGACGACTTTATTGGGCCAGTGATACTGGCTATGCGTGTTGCGCTGATGCTTTATCGGGTGAGATGTTATTTCGTGAACGGTTGGATGCTAGAGGTAAGGGATCGAAAGGTAAGCCTTTTTACGCTGGAGCCGTTTGTGCCGGGGGTAAGATTTATGTAGTAAGCAGAAGAGGAGGTGCTTTTGTATTTAATGCTGATAAAAAATTTGAGCTTATCTCACATAATAAGATATTAAGCGATAATAGTCAGTTTCATGGAACGCCTGCAATGAGTAACGGTGCAATATTTTTGCGATCTGATAATTATCTATATTGTATTTCAGAATGAATGTTTTGACTGATAGTTTCAATATATCTACCAGTGGAAAAGGTACTTACGAGATAACCGAAGAAGTTAATTCTATCGTTTCTAAGAGTAGTGTCACTAATGGTCTTGTGACTGTTTTTGTAAGGCATACTAGTTGTTCCTTAATTGTTATGGAAAACGCTGATTATTCTGCGCGTACGGATCTTCATGCATTTTTTGATCATTTAGTTCCAGAAGACACTCCATATTTTGTTCATACTTATGAAGGTAGTGATGATATGCCATCTCATATAAGAATGTGTTTAACTGATGTTGATAAAAATGTACCAATAATGAATGGTGAAATGGTCTTAGGCACATGGCAAGGATTGTTTCTCTTTGAGCATCGTAGAGCACCTCATAAGCGGCATATAGCGGTTTCTGTTTGCGGAGACTAATAGTTCAATTAGTTGCTTTTCATAACCAGCTTATTCTGGATATTTCAGGTTTAGTTGCTTTAATATCATCATGGATTTAACACATACGGCATTTGGTACATGGAGCGGGGGACGCTTCATGCATTTTGGTGAATCTCTCAGTGAAGAGCGCTTTATATCACTTATTCAACTGGCATATGAATCAGGAGTCAGAACTTTTGTGACATCAGATGTATATGGAGTCGGTAGAGCGGATCAGATTTTAGGGCAAGCTCTCCGTGGAATTGACCGTAATAATTATTGTTTGGTTGGAATGTTGGGTCATGATATTTATGAGGGGAAAAGACAAGGTTCTAAGGGGTATCCAAGATTTAGTGATCCTTCTCTTAGATCATCGAAGGAGTATTCATCATTTTTAAAAATGGCTGCTGAGAAGTCATTGGAGAATTGTTCGGCTGATAAGTTTGATCTTGTGATGCTTCATAACCCTGACGAGCGGGGATATTCTGATCCTTTAGTCTGGGAAGCAATGTCTAAGTTGAAAGAATTTGGATTGACTGATATGCTTGGTATTGCCCCGGGTCCTGCTAACGGGTTTACCCTTGATCTTATTTATAACTTTGAAGAGTTTGGTGACTTAATTGATTGGGCAATGATCATTCTTAATCCACTTGAGCCGTGGCCTGGACGCCTGTGTTTAAAAGCGGCAGAAAAAGCAAATATTAATATTTTAACAAGGGTTGTTGATTATGGAGGTATTTTTCATGGAACGATGACACCTAATCATAATTTTAGAGAAGGGGACCACCGTACTTATAGGCCTAGTGGTTGGGTTGAGCGGGGGCTAGAAAGGGTCGAAAAAATGAGACCGATATTATCTAAATATAATTTAAGTGAACTTCATTTTTCATGCTTATGGAATTTGGCTCATGGTCCAGTTCGTAGTGTAGTCCCCACTTTTATTCAAGAAGCTGGTAAAGAGGCAAAAGCCATTGAGGAATTGGTCAAAGAATTTGGGTTGTTACAAATCAAGAGCCCATTTAGTGATGAAGAAATTGAGGAGATAGCCTCAATTGGTGATAATACAGGATGTATGATATTGAAAGGTGCCAGTAATCGTCATGTTGAAAGTTTAAGACCTGACGAGTGGCCTATGAAACCTGAGCTCATGGAACTTGCCGAACGACATGGTCTAGGAAGTGAATGGTAAATGCTATTTTCTAGCTGCTTATTTTTATGAATAGGCCAGAATCAAGAAGGCCTACTGAACCAATAGCAAAACGATGTGACCATGTTCATAAAGATCGTGGTGTGCTTAGAGATGACCCTTATTTTTGGTTGAATAATCGAGATGACCCTCAGGTTATAAAATATTTGGAAGAAGAAAATGAGTATACCAAACTCATTCTTGAAAATACCCAAAACCTTCAAGCTGACTTATTTGAAGAAATTAAAAACAGAATCAAACAAGATGACACCTCTTGCCCTATTCCTTGGAAAGATTTTGTCTACTACACAAGATTTGAACAGGGTTCGGAATATGCGAAATTTTACCGCCGAGGAAAAAATGAACTAATCAATAATGAGGAGTTGCTCTTTGATGTCCCTGCCATGTCAGTTGGATATGATTTTTTCGATTTTGATCAAGGAGATGTTAGCCCTAATCAAAATCTAGTTATCTTTTCTATAGATACTCAAGGTAGAGGTCTAAGAACAATTCAGATTTTTGATATTAAAAATGGTAAAATACTCAATGATCGAATCGAATCAATAGATGGAGGTCATGCATGGTGCGCTGATAATAAAACTTTTTTTTATACCCGACAAGATCCAGAAACTTTAAGAAGTTTTCAAGTTTGGAGACATCGTTTAGGTTGTTCAGCTGATAATGATGTTCTCATTTATGAGGAAAAAGACGAAACTTTTTACTGTTATGTCTATACTTCGAATTCAGGTAAATATGTTATCATCGGATCCAGCCAAACTTTGACTGATGAATACCGATTTATTGACTCCTCAAAGCCAAAATCCGAGTTTAAATTATTTGATCAAAGAGTCAGAGGTCTTGAGTATGATGTTGATCACGTTGGTGACCTTTTTTACATTCGTACCAATTTCGAAGCAGAAAATTTTAGGCTTATGTCTGCAACAGAAAAACAGACGTCAAGGTCAGAATGGAAAGAAGTTTTGCCTCATAGAGAAGGTATATACTTGAATGATTTTGAAGTTTTTCAGGAATTTATTGTTTTAGAGGACCAAGAGAATGGACTCATAAAATTGAGAGTCATTAATCAAAAAGAAGGGACAATTGATGAAATTGATTTTGGAGAGCCCGCTTATACTGCTTGGATAGATGTTAATTTAGAATCCAAAACAGATTGGGTTCGATATGGATTTAATTCACTCAAAACTCCGGAATCTTTATATGAATATAATTTAAGAACAAAAGAAATACGTACTCTTAAAAAAGAAACTATTCTCTGTGATTATGATCCTAATGACTATGTAACCGAAAGGCATTTTGTTTTATCACGGGATGGCACATCGGTTCCAATGTCCATTATATATAAAAAGGATATCTTTTCTAAGGATGGGTCTTCTCCTCTTCTTCTTTATGCTTATGGAGCTTATGGATATAATAGTGAACCCTCATTTGATAGTAGTAGAATTAGTCTTTTAGAGAGGGGTTTCGCTTATGCTATTGCTCATGTTCGAGGAGGTCAGGAAATGGGTAGAAGTTGGTATGAATCGGGGAAATTAATGAACAAAAAAAATACATTTAATGATTTTATTGATTGTGCAGATTATTTAATTACTCATAAATACACTTCTAATAAAAAATTATGTATCAGTGGTGCTAGTGCTGGAGGTTTATTAATGGGTGTCGTTGTAAATGAAAGGCCTGAACTTTTTGCTTCGGTTATAGCTGATGTCCCTTGGGTCGATTGCTTAACGACAATGCTAGACAAGGCAATTCCTTTGACTACTTCAGAATTTGATGAATGGGGGAACCCTTCAGAAAAAGAGGTTTTTGAGTATATTCTTAGTTATTCTCCTTACGATAATACTAAATCTGTAAATTATCCTAATATGTTAGTGATTACAGGATTTAATGATTCACAGGTGCAGTATTGGGAGCCAGCAAAATGGGTTGCTCGATTAAGGTCTAAAAAAATGGATAATAATATGCTACTTTTAAAAACTAATTTTGATTCAGGTCATGGAGGGGCCTCCGGTAGATATGATAAGTATAGTGAGGTAGCACTGGAATATGCATTTCTAATTCATTCCGTTTTTAATCAGTAAATTTACTGGTAAAAAATTACTAAAGAGTGTTTTTTGAGATATGAAAAAATATCTTACCGCCTTATTGATTGGTATATCAATTATTCTGCCTGTAGATACTACTCAAGCTAAAAAGAAGCTAAAAGTTTTTATATTTGCAGGTCAGTCAAACATGGTTGGATCTGATTCTAATGTAAAAGCGATAGATAATTTTCCTCCTTTTGTTGGATATGGGAAAGACCAAGAGAATAATATGTTTTATTATTCTATAGGTCGTGAAAAAAAAATCGAATCTGAGGGTTGGGTGTCTCTAAAACCTGTTAATAATGTGGTCGGTCCAGAAATCAGTTTTGCAAAAAAAGTATCCGTCTCAGTTAATGGTCCAGTAGCCATTATAAAATGTGCTGCTGGAGGCACACATCTTGGAGGTGATTGGAATCCTGATCAGCCCTCGGGATTTAAAATGTATCCTTTAGCTCTTAAGTTAGTTAAAGACGCACTTTTTGAACTAAAGAAGAAAAATATTGAATACGATCTTGAGGGTTTCATGTGGCATCAAGGTGAAAACGACATGTTCAATGAGGGGTACATGAAAAATTATGGTGATAATCTCCAAAGATTTCTCAAAAAATGGCGAGATGATCTCGGTGTACCAAGTCTTAAATTTTATATTGGTGAATTGTGTACTAAGACCATTTGGGGAATGGATCTTAGGCCTAGAATGTATGCTATAAGTAAAGGTCAGAGGCAAGTTACTGAATCTGATTCATTTGCAGAATATGTTCCAACATCTCATATAGGAGTCGAAATAGGAGGTGGAGTAGGACTTCATTATCATTACGGTACTTTAGGTCAATTGCAGCATGGTCTCAATTACGCCAAAGCATATTTAAGTTCATCGGGAAAATCTGTAAACGATTCAAGGAAACTTAATGAATGGCCGTATTCCAAAAATGGCATTGTAAAATTATTTATTATGGCTGGTCATCGAAATATGGAAGGTGAGAGGGCATTTACACAGGATCTTAAAAAAATAGAAGATAAGGCATTACTACTAAAAGATAATTTAGGTATTGCTTACAAATATAGTTTAGGTGGAGGTTATAAGATTTCGAAAGAGTGGGAGCCTTTGGGTGCTGTCAATTATTATAATAGTTTTGGTCCTGAGTTAAGCTTTGGATCCTTTCTCGATAAAAAAAACATTGGAGATTTTGCAATTGCAAAGTTTACCCATAGTGGATCTCAAATTATAGATTGGACTCCCGAAGGGAGTATGGCCAAATCACGTAATCTATATAAAAAATTTATTAGCTTTATAGAAGAAGCTGTTAGCGAAATTCGTGAAAAAGGAAATAAAGTAAAGATCGAGGGAGTTTTTTATCACATAGGAGAGAACGATATGTCTTTTGGGCCTCACAGAAATAATGCCCCTAAGTGGATCAAATCAATTATTGAACAAAGTCGAAAAGATTTAAAAAATGAAAAACTGAGTTGGTACTTGAGCCAGCAACTGCCTACTAATGACAAAAGTGTCAATAAGATAGATGTTGTTTCAGAAATAGAAAAAATTGTTACTAATGATGAGCATACATTTCATGTAAAGGCTTTTGATATTGTCCCTCAACAAAAGAAATTAGTCATTTCAAGTGAGGGAATTATTCAGCTTGGAGAAATTTTAGGAGAGTTTTATACTCAAAATATTCAATGATTAGGCAATAATGTCTTTTATAATTTGTCCTCCAAATTGCGACAATTGCTTATACCTTCCTCCATGAAAATAAGTTAGCTTATTATCATCCAAACCTAGTAGATGAAGAATTGTAACGTGTAAATCTCTTATTGGGTGCACAACTTCTGTGGCTTTACTGCCTATGTCATCCGTGGCGCCCACAATTGCCCCTCTTTTGACACCTCCTCCAGCTAGCATCATGGTCATTGCATCAATATTATGCCCTCTACCTAAAGCATAAACTCCCCCTCTACGATTATTATCTGGAGTTCTCCCAAATTCTCCTGTCCAAACAACTAAAGTTGAATCTAGCATCCCTTTTCTTTTGAGGTCTTTTATTAAAGCAGCCATGGGTTTATCAACGCTTTTAATCCTTGAGGAGTGTCCACGTTCTAGATAGTCATGACTATCCCATCCTCCCGAAAAAATTTGTACAAATCTTACACCTTCTTCAACTAGCTTTCTTGCCATCAGGCATTGTTTACCAAAAGCCGCAGTGTGTTTTTCATTCAAACCATAATCTTCGTGGATGGATTTAGGTTCTTTACTCAAGTCCATTAAACTTGGGACTTCCATTTGCATGCGGTAGGCTAACTCGTAATTTTCCATGCGAGCTGTAAGTTCATCGTGATCTGGATATTTTTTTGAGTGCTGATTATTTAAAAATCCAAGTTCATCTAATGTCTTTCTTTGATGGGTTCTATTTTTATGATTAGGTGCGTTCAAATCAAGGATTGGTGAACCTTTGGGCCTTAACCTTGTCCCTTGATAGTGGGCTGGGAGAAAACCATTATTCCAATTTCTTGATCCACCTTGTGGAAGTGCCAATTCACTCATTACTACGTATCCCGGTAGGTTTTGATTTACCGAACCTAATCCATAATTGACCCAAGAACCTATTGAGGGGTCGCTTCCTAGCCTACTTCCCGTGTTCATATGAAATAAAGCTTCGGGGTGGTTTAATGATTCTGCCTGACACCCTCTGTAATTGCATAATTCATCTGCAACTTCTGGATTTGCAAGATGCACCCATTGATCGCTCATTTCGATTCCAGAATTACCAACTTTTCGTGACCTAAATGGGCTGCCAACGAAAAAACGAGATCCAGTAGCGAGTCCAGCTGTTCGGGTGGATTCCTTTTTGTGCATTTCGTTGAGCTTAGGTTTGGGGTCAAACGTATCTATTTGACTGGGCCCGCCTTCCATAAATAACATGATAACGGCTTTTGCTTTAGCATCATGCATTGGTTTTTTTGGGGATAGTGGACCTAGGCTGTCTTTGGCTATTAAATCAGTCATAGCTAGTGCTCCTAGAGAGGAGCCAAGACCATAGATGTGCTCTCGACGATTTTGATATAGCATTTTTTAGTGAAATTTTATTAGTTATTAGTATAAATATATAAATTCGTTTGCGTTAAAAAGCAGTAAACACATGTCAGCTAATGCTCTAATTGTTGGGGTAACATCACTAGCTTTTTTGTCTGCCGTATATTTTTCATAATTTGGTAAAATTTCTTCATATGCAAAAGGCTTACCACTTAATTCTTCGACTAGAGAACGAACAATGCTAACAGGGTATTCTTTTTTGATTGGTTCATGGTCTTTATGGTATTGCTGCATTTCAATCACATATTTTTGTAATCTTTTTAACTCATTTTGATTAGGAACTCTGCCGAAGATGTGTTGTACAGCTTTTTTAATTTGTAGTTTGAGCGTTTCAGCTTCTTTCTTAATACGTAATGCCATAGCTATTGATCGATCGCTCATCGTTTCGCTGTTCATTAAAGTGAATGCTTGGGGTGTTGCTGTGGTAGTTACTCTGTTTTCACATGAGTCATTTGAATTTGGCTGATTAAAAGTTTCGAGAAATGGATTTGGTTGCCCTCTAACTTTGTAAGTATAAATAGTCCTTCTGTTTCTTTCTTTTGGGGTTATTGATGCTTGATAAGCAGGAGCTAATGAAAATTGAATCATTCGCGGCTCGAGGGCCACTTCCATATTGATTTCAGGCATTATTGGCACACCTCCTATTTCCGTATTAAGTTCGCCAGTTATTTTTAGAATACTGTCCCTAATTTCTTCCGATGTGAGTCTTCTAGGAGTGAAATATGATAGAAAATCATTATTCGGATCCTTAGTCTTAATTATATCCTTTTCAGGGTTGAAATAACTTTGTCTGTATGTTTTTGAAAGCATTATCAATTTGTGCATCCTTTTTATTTTCCATCCATTACTAATGAAATCAGATGCTAGCCAATCTAATAGCTTAGGGTGCGTAGGTTTTTTGCCTTTGGCGCCAAAATTATTAGGATTTCCGGCGATTGCTGTACCAAAATGATATTGCCAGATTCTATTTACGATAGATCTTGAGGTGAGTGGATTTTCGGGGTCTGTGATCCATTTGGCTATGGCAAGTCTTCTTCCGTTGAGTTTATCATTTATTAAGTATGATTCCTCTAAGCCGTTGTTTGCTTTTATTCCGAGTGCGCTTAGCACGCCTGGCTTAACCTTATCTCCAAGTGCAGTTAATGTTCCTCCTAGGTAAATATGATTTTCAGGTTTCCAGTTGAGATCATCAATTTTTCGCATCCTTAGTTTTCTGGCATTCATCAACTTTCCACTCGGATCTTTACCATTATAAACGCTTTGAGTAAGAGGTTCATATCTTTCAAGGCGTCTTTCCCAAATCCAGGAGTCTTGCTCACGGACTTTTAATCTCCCTTGTTCGATATGATTTAAACCGACATGCCTAGGAGGTTTTTTATGATCAGGAAGATTTTTTCTTTTGGAATGAGAAATGTATTCTAAGCCTTGATCATTAAACCATTTTTTTGCTGAATGTTCTCTTTTTGAGGTAAGGATACTAATCTTATTTTCTGCAAAATTTAATAGTTTATTCAGTTGTTTTTTTCCTTCAGAGAATCTGTTTAAGTTTTCATTCTTTAAAAATGGTGCGTTTCTTTCAGCCATTTGTGTTCCGGAAAAGGCTGAATACATTTGATAATAATCGCGCGTAGGCAATGGATCAAATTTGTGATCATGACATTTGAAACATCGCATCGTTGTGCTCAAAAAAGTTTGTCCGACAGAGTTTACCACATCGTCTAAATAGATTTGTCTAGCCTCGGGAACTTTAACCATTGCAGGATCCCATGGTCCCATACGTAAAAATCCAGTAGCGATAAGATGTTCATGATTTTTTTTACCCTTTGGGCTGCCTTCCCATAATTCATCTCCAGCAATTTGTTCGATTACAAAAGTATTGTATGGTTTATCATTATTGAAAGATCTGATTACATAATCACGATACCTCCAAGCATTTGACCTTTCGTAATCGTTTGAATACCCACCAGTATCTGAGTATCTAACTACATCTAGCCAGTGTTGTCCCCATCTTTCCCCATAGTGAGGACTTTCTAGTAATTTATTAATTAAATCACTCCACGATTTTTCAGGATCTTTTTCCCATTCTAACCTGAACTTGTAAATCTCAAATGGAGTAGGTGGTAATCCAATTAGATCATAGTATGCTCTTTTTATAAGCGTTCTAAAATTTGCTTCTGGCGCAGGGCTTATTCCAATTTTCTTCAACTTATCGTGGATAAACGCATCTACTGGATTGGAATATCCTATAGGTAAATTTTGTTCTTTTACTTTATTAAATGCCCATAGGTCTTCAGGTCTATATCTTCGATAAGTCCAGTCCTCGGATAAGCCTCCACTTGTATTAATTAAGATGCCATCTTGCGTGATTTCTTTTGACCTTTCCTTTTTGATGTATTCTTCTTGGGTCCTTTTATCCGGCCAATAAGCTCCCAATTCTATCCAATCTTTAATACTTTTAATTTCTTGTTCACTAAGTTTGTCGTTTTTCTTAGGTGGCATTGGTTCCCAGTCATTTATTTTTTGCCTGTTTATAGATAGGTAGAGTGGACTGGAAAGTGGGTTACTTGGCACTATTGAAGGCTCACCACTATCACCCCCTTTGAGTAAATTATCTAAAGATGTTAGATCTAAACCTCCTTTAGTTTTGGACTCTTCGCTGTGGCATGGATAGCATTTTCTGCTTAAAATTTGACGAATTTTTAATGAAAATAACTCCTCACTTCTTGACCTATCATTTTGTGAAGATTTACCAAAAGATAGGCTAAAAAATGTCAGAAAAAAAAGTAAAAATATGTGGTGATAGCGAAACAAATCAATCCAAATATACCACCATAAAGAGATTCTTGGAAATAATATATATTTCTTGGAGCTTGAAAATTTAGTGAATTGTACTGGCTTTCAAGGAGTCAGTTATTTTGTTCAATAAATGTAGGAGATTATCTTTTTCACTTTTACTAAGATTGGAAGTTAACACATCATTTGTCTGGTTCTTAGCTTTCAGGATCTTTGGCATTATTTCAATTTCACAGTGTTGTGTTAATTGAATAGTTCGAGCCCGGCCATCATCAAGACTCTTTGTTCTTTCTATAACTCCTATCGCTTCGCCTCTGTCTATCAAATTACTTAATGTTGGGTATGGGAGTGCAGTTTCTTCCACTAAGCTTTTTAAAATAAGAGGACCTTTACTGTTGAGACAAATTAGCAAAGACATCATCTGATCAAAATATTCGTCGGTGAGCCCGTTGGATAACAAGACTTTTCTTGCTAGAGGCTTGAAATGATTTGAGCACAAAGAAAATTTGTACGTTAAATCATGACTGAATTCCTCTGAGGCAACATGCATCAAGGAAATAAAACGTGGATAACTAATCTTAGGATTTATTTTATTGGAAAAACTTTAAGTTTTCTGATCTCTAGGCTTTAACAATATGTCACCAATTTCCACATTATTCGGGGTTTTTAGTATGAATTTTAGAGTTTCGGCAATGTCATTTGGTTCTAACATTTCTAGATCTGCCCGTAATTTTTTTAGTTCATCCTCATTTTTCTTAAAGTATTTATCTAAAAGGGGGGTATCTACAAAGCCTGGTGAAATCATACTCACCCTCGTTTTATTATTTTGAGACTTTAATTCAAATCTTAAAGCTTCAGTAACAGCTCTTACAGCAAACTTGGTGGCCGCATAAAACCCCCCGCTTGGTGGGACTCTATGTCCTGACATGCTTGAAATATTAATAATATGTCCACCGGAAAGGGTGTCGAACTTTTTTAATCCTAGCTGACAGCAATGAGTCAAAGCCAAAACGTTGACATTTAATAGTTCTTTAAATGAATTAATATCTCCATTTATGATAGATGCACTTGGTGCAATTCCAGCATTATTAATTAATATATCAATGGAAGTTCCAACTTCGTTGAATAATTTCTCAACTTCTTCGCTATTTTGTAAATCGGCTGTTATAAATGCAGCATCCATTTTTTCTGCCAATTCCTTTAGTTTAACCTCATTTCTTCCTGTTAAAATAAGACGTGCCCCTTCTTTAGAGAGTGCTTTGGCGCAAGCTTCACCTATTCCGCTAGAGGCACCTGTAATAAGTGCTATTTTATTTTTTAATGTCATACTTTTCTGGTCTTGGAAATAGTTCACAGTGCTTCAGATAAATTCGGTGAAGTTCATCTATGGGAGTTAAATGTTCATCTACTCTAAGGTCTCTGAATTTGTCATTATTGCCTCCATATCCCCAATCTTTTCGGACTATTAGGAGTGCAGCAGATTGTTGACCTCTTTTATCACCTCCTGCCGATTGCCCTGCCTTTAGAGCTGCTATCAGTCGTCCTCCAAGTGGTTTCTTCCCATAACTGTTTTCAAAATCCTCAGACATGGCTTTCAGGACATCACCACTTTCTAATATGTTTCCTTGAACACTATAGTTCTTTTTGCTGATCCCTCCTGCCCAATCTATGCAGCTTTTTCCTGTATAATGAAATGATTGACCATCAGCTGACAAAACTCCGACTTGCCGGAAATGTTTATTTTTATCTTTCTCTACAAGCAATTTGATAACTTCTTTTGGTTTTTTCCCTATCTCTAATAATTTCAGACCTTCTGAACCATAATTCACATTGGCAAAGGACTGTGTTGCGATGGCTCCAACTTCTGCTTGCGCCCATGGCACAACTGCACCCACAGCAACTATTCTGCTTTGTACAGCAACTCCTATTTCACCGGTATCAGGATCTCTCGCCACAATAGAGAATGTGGCGACAGGAGTTGAAGTGGGTTTTGTTTCATCAATGATTGAAAATAAGGCAGTGAGTAGAAAAAAATTAATCATAACTTCTATTCATGGTTAAAATTGCAAGAATGTTATTGTATATAACAGTAATTATTTGGAAAGCATAGCTTAGTGAGCTATTTTAACATGCAATGCCTAATACTTTTGGTCATAACTTTAGAATCACAACATTTGGTGAATCTCATGGAGGAGGAGTTGGTGTTATCATTGATGGTTGCCCCCCTGGCATAGAAATCTCTGAATCTGACATTCAACAGGAACTCGATAGGAGGAGGCCAGGGCAGAGTGAAATAGTAACTCCCAGAGATGAGAGTGACGAATGTGAGATACTTTCTGGGACATTTGAAGGTAAGACTATAGGTACTCCAATATGTGTTTTAGTTCGTAACAAAGATGCAAGGCCTCAGGCTTATTCCGAAATGGCAGAAAAATTTCGTCCTTCGCACGCAGATTTCACCTATCAATCCAAATACGGTATAAGGAATTGGCAAGGCGGAGGTAGATCTTCAGCCAGAGAAACTATTGGTCGTGTCGCTTCAGCTGCGATAGCCTTCAAGGTTATTAAGGATCAATTTAGCCAGTCATTTGAGGTTATAGCTCACGTTTCGGTTGTGCAAAATATTCAAGCTGACGTTGATTTGAAAAATTTAAGACGTGAAGACGTGGAGTCCAATATAGTTAGATGTGGTGATCAAGAAACTGCTGAGGAAATGATTAGCCTTATAAAAGAAGCTAGATCAGAAGGTAATTCATTGGGTGGCATTGTTGAATGTGTTTTGAAAGGAGTTCCTATCGGACTCGGGGATCCCGTTTTTGATAAATTAGAGGCTGATTTAGCTAAAGGGATGATGAGCCTTCCTGCTACTAAAGGTTTTGAGATTGGTTCTGGATTTAAAGGTGTTCAGATGACAGGTAAAGACCATAATGATTCATTTTACATGGATGGTGACAGAGTAAGAACAAAAACGAATCGCTCTGGTGGAGTTCAAGGAGGGATCTCTAATGGAGAGGATATAGTTTTTCGTGTGGCATTCAAACCTACTGCAACCATAATGACTGAGCAGCAGACGGTGAGTAGTTCAGGTGAAGATACGCAACTTAAAGGAAGAGGTCGTCATGACCCATGTGTTCTTCCTCGTGCGGTGCCTATGGTTGAGTCAATGGCAACACTTGTTATTTGTGATCATGCTATGAGGCACAAAGCTCAATGTTACAAATAAGCTGAAGTGATCTTTAATAGATAAATTAATATATGGAATCTGACCTATTTAACGGAGCTCTTCCATTTCCTGTTAATTTCACAATATTATCGATTTCTTTAGCCTTACTCATAGGTTTGATAGCTTTCTTAAGAGGGGTCATTGGAATGTTCTTTGGTTTAGGTTGTATGTTTGTCGGAGCTTATTGTGGTTTTATCTTGTATCCCCGATTGCCAAGTCTCCTCTCTCATGTAATTGATGAACCCTCACCTTTATGGGTTTTTTCAATCACTATTGCCGCATCATTTTGTGTTTACTTATTTTTGCGGTTACTGGTCGGTGCATTTATTATTAGTCCATTTACCAAAAGAGAAAAAAAACCATTACTTCGAGGCCCGATTGGTATGGTATTAAGTTTGATTCCCGCAAGCGCATTGATTTTAGTTTTAGGTATAGCTCTTTGGACCGCAGCAACATTATTTTCAGTTGATTATACAGAATCAGGAATTGCAGCGCAGCCTGGAACAAGTAATGACGCTAGACCTTTTTGGGCGAGATGGAATCATGCCCTAGAAAGAGACCATTTAGGTCATATGATTGGAACAATTGATCCTCTTTCTGCTAGGGCCAAAGGAGCTATATCAAATTTGCTTGTGACTTTAAAAGATGACTCTGCAGGCGAAAAATTATCTAAAAAGCCAAAAGTATCTCGTGTTTTGAGGACTAAAGGCTTGAAAGATTTAGCCAATGATCCAGAAGTTTTAGAACTAATTGAAAAAGGCGATCATGTAAGGTTAATTAATCACCCAAAAATGCAAATTATAGCATCGGACCCCGAAGTTAATAAGTTACTTGATGGATTGGCAGTAGAAAAAATTATTGATGAATCGATCTACGATAATCAGGAAGGTGTACTAGTCAGAAGAGAGAGTCGAATTCGTCTTGATCCATAAGGAATAACATACAATAAGTTTTGATTTGAATTATATCACAACAATAGGACTTGAAGTACACGTTCAGTTAAAGACTGAAAGTAAAATGTTTTGTGCATGCCCTGTCGCATTTGGTGCAGAACCTAATGAAAACACGTGCCCAACATGTCTTGGGTTACCTGGAGCTTTGCCCGTATTAAATGGTGGAGCCATTGAGAAGACTATCCTTGCTGGTCTAATGTTGGGATGTGAAACTCCTCCTATCTCTAAGTGGGATAGGAAAAACTATTTTTATCCAGATATGCCAAAGAATTATCAGATCAGCCAATTTGATTTGCCTTTATGTATGGGTGGAGGAGTTTCTCTTTATAATCATTGTTACCCAAAGGATTTTCAGAAAGATATAACGAATCCTGGTAAAGTGGTCGGCTTGACTAGGATTCACTTGGAGGAAGACGTTGCAAAAAGCACTCATGCGGAAAGTGGCACTACTATTGATTTTAATCGTGCTGGAACTCCACTAATGGAAATTGTAAGTGAGCCTGAAATAGATTCGCCTGAAGAGGCGTTTGCTTATTTAAATTCTCTCAGGCAGATATTAATTTATGGTGACCTTTCGGATGCTGACATGGAAAAAGGTCAAATGAGGTGTGACGTTAACGTTTCTATTAGGCCTCCAGATCAAGAAGAGCTTGGTGTTAAAATTGAATTGAAAAATATGAATTCAGTCAGCGCAGTTCGACGAGCTTTACACTACGAAATTGATAGGCAAATAAAAGTTTCTGATAATGGAGGTGAATTAATTCAGTCTACCCGAAGGTGGGATGATGATATTGGGGAAACTCAACTAATGAGGACAAAAGAGGATGCTCATGACTATAGATATTTTCCAGATCCAGATCTTTTACCTGTTCACACTGCGGAGATTCTTGAAAAAGCCAAACAAATGGTTCCTGAATTGCCCCATCAGAAAACAAAAAGATTTATAGACGAATTTTGTTTGAGTGAGTACGACGCTAGTGTCTTATCAAGTGATAAAGACTTGGCTGAATATTTCGAGGACTCTTCTAAGCATTCAGAGTTCAAAAAGAAAATTGCCAATTGGGTCATTAATAATGTGCTTGCAGCCTTAAATGAGAATGATCTAAAAATCAACAAATGCCCTGTGAGTCCTTCAAAGTTAGCATTTATTGTTAACGAAATAGAATCTGGGAAGATATCGAATAATCAGGCGAAGGAAGTTTTTTCAGTCATCTTTCAAAACACTGAAAAAGACCCCGAAACCGTTATCAAAGATTTAGGCTTTGAGCCTGCGAATTCAGGTGAAATTGAGTCTATGGTTGATGATGTTGTATCTAAAAATCCAGACAAGGTTGCAGAGATTCAAGCTGGCAATGATAAGCTCATAAATTGGCTTACTGGTCAGGTTATGAAATTAAGTAAAGGTAAAGCAAATCCAAAAATTATAGGGGATTTGCTGCGCAATAAGATTTTATAGTCAAATTATTCTATATTGGTTTTTCTCAAAACCTTGTTTTGTGTAATTGACTTATTTATTAGACGCCCACAAAATTAAATTACTTTTAAAGTGATTTTTTAACGTTTAAGGAAGTAAACCGCAAAATATAACTCATTTATGCCGCTACAAAATTTAATTCTCCGTTCATTGGCTTGCTCAATGCTCTTATTACTCTTTTCAACAAGCGTGACTTTGGCTGAAGAGAAGAGAAAACTTGATCCAGAAAAAGACAAGATCTATGAGCATGTCATAAAACCAATACTTTCATCAAATTGCACAACATGTCATGGGTCATCTAAAGCAAAAGGAAAGATTCGCTTACATAATCCGGAAGAAATAAAGAAAAGTGAGAGTGTGGTGGCTGGAGACATCGATGAAAGCGTGATGATTGAGAGAATCATGCTTCCAGAAGATGATGAAGAAGTAATGCCACCAGAAGGTAAGAAGCGTCTTTCTGAGGAGCAAAAGAAAATGTTAAGTTGGTGGATTGCAGAAGGAGCGAACTTCGACAAGAAAATTTCTGAAGCCAATGTGCCTGATGATATCGGCGCAATTATAGCTGCAATGGATTATGCTCCACCTAGAGAAATTAAGAAAGCTTTTAATTTACCTGAACCTCCTCAGCCAGCGAATGATGCAGCCGTAACTGCTATTGGAAAAGCTGGCATTCTTGTTATGCAGCTGGCACAGGATACAAAATATTTATCTGCCAATGTAATAAATGTTGCTAAAAGTTTTAATGATGCGCAAGTAAAGTTATTGGTGCCAGTTAAAGATCATCTTACATGGCTCGATCTTTCAAGAAGCGGCATTTCGGATCAGGCGGCGGCTGATTTAGGGCAACTATCTAAGCTTACAAAATTGCATCTTGAGAATACTGTTATTTCAGATAAGACTCTTCAGGAAATTGGTAAGCTTGAGAATTTGGAATATCTTAATCTCTATGCGACGAAAGTGACAGATGTAGGTCTGGAGAATCTTAAAAATCTTAAGAAATTAAAAAAACTATACGTTTGGCAAACTGGTGTAACTCAAGCGGGTGTAGATAAACTCAAGGGTGCTATTCCTGGGCTATATGTAAATACGGGTTGGCAAGTTCCGAAAAAGGAAGACAAACCCGAAGAACAAAAAAACTAGGTTTTTATTTGGATTTATAAGGATTTATAAATTTTATGTTAAGTCCTTTTGATTTCCAGTATTGGAGGATTTGAAATTCGATTTTAGATACATCCTTATCCCCCCAAAGTATAGATTGGTCGACTCGAAGTTTTTTATTTCTCTTTATTTGAAAATGAGAATAATCATTCCATGATGCATCTAAGAAGATCTTCATACCTTTAAATTTTCTAGATGATAGTTCAATTAGATAATGGCATAGCAATAAAGAGCTAGCATACTTTGTGTATGCTCTATCCTTGTTCATTATTGTATCTTTATCCCAGTCATTTGAAGACATCATAGTTATTAATCTTAAGCTTGGGACTTTCAGTACGTCTTTGTTTTGTAGATTGCATAGGTACTGTATTTGATCTTTGATAAGCTGTGTTGCCATCGTAAAGTTATATCGTCCAGCAGAGTAATGGGTAGCGGAGAAATATTCTGCGATTCCCTCTCTCAGCCATGTTGGCAGAGCATAAAATTGGTGCCCCATAGATTGATGCACTAATTCATGAACTAAAACTCGGAAACGGTGCTTCTGATTTAGATTCGAATCTTTTCTCTTGTCGCTTAATAAGTATTCTAGATCGATTTTAACTTCCCTTGACCTTCCATCAAAATATCCAACTGTTCCTTTAGTCGCTCCAGACTTGAGGTATTCTGATTTATTAGAATAGAGCCTTATGATATGAGAGGATTTATTATTATCGCCAATATTTTTCTGAATCATTATTGGGAATAGGCTCATCGCTACATTAACTGATTCGGCTACAGTGGTGATTCTCGCGATGCTTCCTGCATCTATTTTTTGATCAGAGAAAATAATATATGATTTAGTGGTGTACTTAAAAAAACCCTCTAATTCAGTTTCTTCATATTTTGCCTGAGGTGCATCAAATGTCTTTGGCCAAGATTCTGCATAGCCATTGATTATAAGCAGCGAAAAGAGAGTGAAAATCGCAAATTGTGAATTCAAAATTTTTGTTCCTTTTATTGATTAGTATTTTTATGAGAAAATTGGGTTTATCTCTAGATTTAGGTTAGAGCAATGCTAAACTTAAGGTTCCTTAACTATTTATGTCTATATCACTCTTAGTTCGAACCTTTTTCTTCATCATATTTACTAGCTTATTTATTGGATGTTCTTCCAACGAAAAGAAGGGTAACAACACCGCATTTTTGAATGGAAATCTTAAGAAAGGTGATTTGAAGAGAAATTCTATGCTAAGGAATCCTGAATTTTCGATTCCTGTTGATCCTAACTTAGCAAGGTCTCTAACTTATTCGAGAATAAGAACACAAGCTCCCTTTGTTGCTATGACTTTTGATGATGGTCCCCACCCAGTACATACTCCGAGACTATTAGATATTCTCAGAGCTAGGAATATAAAGGCAACCTTTTTTGTGGTTGGAACCAATACACGACGTTACCCCCATATCATAAGGAGAATGATTGCCGAAGGGCATGAAGTTGGTAATCATACGGTTAATCACAAATATCTTAGTCGCATAAGTATTGAGGAAGCTAGAGCTGAAGTACTAGGTTGTGAGAGGGCTATAGTCGCTGCATGTGGAGTTAGACCAACGATACTTCGCCCTCCTGGCGGGCATATTAATAATCGAGTGAAAGTTTGGCTTAACCGTGAATTTGGTTACAGTACAATAATGTGGGCCGTTGACCCCGAAGATTGGAAAAGGCCTGGTTCTGGAGTTGTCGCTCAAAGAATTGTAACAGAGACTGATGCAGGTGAAATTATTTTGGCACATGACATACATGGTCCAACAATTGCAGCGATGCCTAGAGCTCTAGATGGTTTGCTTTCCAAAGGATATCGTTTTGTTACAGTAAGTCAGCTTATTTCTATTGAAAGACGACAGGTTGTAAAAAACGGCCGGTTGCATGAAGATTATGCTCTTGAGAATAGTTGAATGTTTTTTTTGTAATTGTTTGTTGAATAATAAAACGCTCTCTTATCTTAAGTAGGTGCTACGTCGTTTGCATAAACTTAAGAGACTGCTAAACTTTTACTATGCGGGCAGATGACTTGTTTTCCTCACATGATGGATTACGAGATTTATTAATAAATTTTAGGCAAGCCGGGCGAAATCTTAATGTCCCGGAGCAAGATTTGGGTGGATTAATTTCATCAGCACATTCATTATCTTGTCCAATTTCGATTTTAATTTTAGGGGATGATGTCAGTGGCAAATCATCTTTCATTAACAATTTTTTTAAGGAAGATTATTCGGACTTTGATAAAGGAGTAGTTGGTCCGAAAATTTGGAAGTATGGAGAAACTTCGAGGTTATATGAAGATAGTGATTTTACGGAGTTCTATTTGCCAGAATCTATCCTCAAAAGAATCAATTTTATTGAATACCCTATTAAGAAATTTACGCAGAATTCAGAACAGATTAAGAAGGCTTATTTGGTTTCAGATATTGTTTTTTTAATTGTTCCTGCAATTGATCCTTGGAGCACAGAAGTTTATGATTTTATAAGTGACCTAGAAGTAATTGCATTGAGACCATTTGCTGGAGTGTTAACTCATTCAGATCTTCGTACTGAGGAAGAAAACCGAGCTTTCACT
>CEQX01008892.1_pt1 | contig 20905 bp, 12 predicted proteins | sample 356261 | NCBI WGS metagenome assembly CEQX01 (sample SAMEA2621076, study PRJEB7988) | marine metagenome | isolation source: saline water (ENVO:00002010), including | reverse complement strand
CCGGCGACGTACCGGTCAACACTGTCTCTCTCAACAGTGCTTCGTTCCAAGAGACATCAACGCCTTGGTATCAATTCTGGTGAATTGTTCTCTAATCATGAATTTTCATTTCAACAGGGGTTGTGTTCATAGACATGGGCCTTGTCGGGTGTTATATGTCGGCTCTGGACCCTTACAATGCTCGCAGGGCTTTGTCTGTTGGAGGCGAATATTTCGCTTTGGATGGCCTGGATGAAAACGGCATTGATACCTCCAATTTGCCCTATTCGATTCGAATACTTCTTGAGGGTGCTCTGCGAGGTAACGATGGTTTTTTGGTTCGAGACGAAGATATCCGGAATATAGCTGGTTGGACTCCAGATGGAGAGCGCGGTGAAATTCCGTTTCGCCCATCTCGGGTGATACTACAGGATTTTACTGGCGTTCCGGCAGTTGTCGATTTAGCTGCCCTGCGCGACGCTATGGTAGAGATGGGCGGCGACCCAGAAAAAGTGAACCCCCAAGTTCCCGTGGATTTGGTTATTGACCACTCGGTTCAAGTCGATGTTGATGGCGGCCGTAGTGATGCTTTACAACTCAATCTTGATATTGAATATCATCGAAATATGGAGCGATATACCTTCTTGAAATGGGGTCAACAATCTCTTGATAATTTCCAAGCAGTTCCACCATCGAGGGGAATCGTCCATCAAGTCAATCTCGAGTATTTGGCCAGTGTTGCACGCCAAGAGAACGGAATATGGCTTGCAGACACACTCGTCGGAACCGATTCTCACACGACCATGGTCAATGGTTTAGGGGTGCTCGGTTGGGGTGTTGGCGGTATTGAAGCCGAAGCAGTCATGCTCGGTCAACCGATTTACATGCTTGCTCCAGATGTAGTTGGAATGCGCCTTACAGGTTCATTGAAACAAGGGGTAACTGCAACTGACATGACATTGAGAATCGTGGAACTTCTTCGAGAGCACGGCGTGGTAGGCAAGTTTGTCGAATTTTTCGGACCTGGAATGGTTGAATTGACGCTTGCAGACCGCGCTACAATTGCAAACATGGCTCCTGAATATGGTGCTACATGCGGATTTTTCCCCGTCGATGAGCGCACTCTTGAATATCTTCGATTGAGTGGCCGTGAAGAATCTTCGATACAAGGTGTTGAAGCCTATTCCCGTGCCCAAGGACTGTGGTATTCTCCAGGAGATGAAGAAAAATCATACACTGCAACATTGGAACTGAATCTTTCAAGTGTAGAACCGGCTCTTGCAGGACCCAAAAGACCTCAAGACAGGGTGGACCTTTCAAATATGAAGCAACATTTTGTTGAATCGTTGACGAAAGACCTCGGCCATCATGGCCACGGACTGGCAAGTGACCAACTTTCAAACGGCGCACTTGTCACGAAAGATGACCATACCTTTGATCTCAACCACGGCGATGTGGTCATTGCTGCAATTACTTCCTGCACCAACACCTCAAATCCGGGAGTCATGCTTGCAGCCGGTCTTTTAGCCCGAAACGCTCGTGCCCACGGATTGGAAGTGAAACCGTGGGTCAAGACTTCACTTGCCCCCGGGAGCCGAGTCGTCACCGAATACTATGAAGCAACAGGACTTCAAGACGACCTTAATGCACTTGGGTTCAATGTTGTTGGCTACGGGTGCACAACTTGCATCGGCAATTCTGGACCACTTCCTGAGGAAATTGATGCAGCAATTGATGAGGCAGGCCTCATAGTTGGATCTGTCATATCAGGTAATCGAAATTTTGAGGGGCGAGTGCATGGAAAAGTCAAAGCATCCTATTTGGCAAGTCCTCCGCTCGTTGTTGCGTATGCTCTGGCAGGCAATCTTGAGGTCGACCTTGCTACAGAACCTGTCGGTTTTTCTACCGATGGAAAACCGGTTATGCTGGCGGATATCTGGCCTAGCGAGGAACAACTTCGTGAGGCAATGAATGTCATCACTCCTGAAATGTTTAGGCAAAGATATGCTGATGCTATGAACGAACCCCGTTGGGACAGCATTCCGTCTGAACCAAGTCCACTTTACCCATGGGAGGCCGAATCAACGTATATCCGTCTTCCAACATTCTTCTCAGGCCTTTCTCCACAACCTCAGCCCATTACCAGCATCGAAAATGCTCGAGTTTTGCTGAAACTCGGGGATTCAATTACGACCGACCATATTTCTCCAGCTGGTTCATTCCCAGCAGACGGTCCCGCAGGAAAATGGTTGATTGAACGAGGAATCAAAAAAGGAGATTTCAATTCATTCGGTAGCCGAAGAGGCAATCATGAAATCATGATGCGCGGGACATTTGCCAATGTGCGAATACGAAATCAAATGGCTCCGGGTACCGAGGGGGGTTTTGCTCTTGATTTTTCTACCGGTGAAGTGACTTCAGTTTATGATGCTGCACAGTCTTATTCTGGTCCAAAGGTGGTGCTGGCAGGAAGCCAGTACGGCACCGGTTCATCTCGAGATTGGGCGGCAAAGGGCACTTATTTGCTCGGAATCGAGGCTGTTATTGCAACTTCATTTGAAAGAATCCATCGGTCCAATTTGGTCGGAATGGGCGTTCTGCCGATGACCTTTTTAGAAGGTGAGTCGCATGAATCTCTCGGTCTTGATGGTACGGAGTCCTTTACGATTCCAATTGGCGATGAAGTGAAGCCGTTGCAAAATCTCACCGTCACAGCGAATCATCCGAGTGGTTCACAAATCAGCTTTGAAGCACAAGTTCGACTCGACACTCCAGTCGAAGTTGAATACTATCGGAATGGCGGAATTTTGCATACCGTCCTTCGGGATCTTGCTAGGCAAGAATAGACAAGTTGAATGCTAATCTAAAAACGATGTAAGGAATGGGATTGCTATGGTTGAACTAAGGGGTCAAGTAAGATACAGATTTCGAGCCGATGAGCACGATGTTCACGTGATGATTGAAGGTGAGGCTTCTTGGGTAAAGAAACAGACGAATGAACTTGGTCTGAAAGGTGTAGGATGGTCCATGCCGATTGCGACTCAAATGCGTGCTACGAACACATCCGGGATACACATTCCCACGTATTCAGACGATGAATTTCCCTCACAAGGGCTTGATTCATTGAACGAGAAACCACGAGATATGGGGCCTACTCCCGACCCTTCACGAATTCCAGTTGTTCGTCGACCAATTGGGCAATTGAATCTAACTAAAGAACTTGATTCACTTGGTTTGGAAGCGCCAATGCGCCCGGATCCAATTGAACTCATGGAGGCTCTAGATGAGATGGAACCACCTCGACCAGTTCAAGGGGCTATGAGTGTAGACCCTATGGCAGAGGCTTGGTTACGTGAACTGCTCAATCTCGTTGTCCGTGATTATGGTATAACCGCTTTGAAAACCGAAGATATTGAAGAGATTGCTAGCAAGCGCTTGGGCGGCAGAGAAGGTACGAAACTCGAAGTTTGGCTCGAATCACTTTTCTCCGCTGGAAAACTCGTCAAGGTCCACGGTGGAGATGCAACAGGTTGGGGTCCATCGCCACGCTGGTTGTCCGGTAAATTTGGTTAATTTTACATCTCTCAATTGATTTCATTGTGCATTTTGAAACAATACTATTTTCCAAACCCTATTCGGTCTACTGCGAGCCACATGCCAGTTTTTTCAAGAGAACTTGAAAGCAAAGGAATTAAAGTGCAGCAGTAGGTGGAAAGGCTAGTGATGTTGATGTCTCCAAAGAACAACCACCTCAAGAGCCGCGCCCTAAGCATGTTTCTCGTCATGCTGATGCTACTTTCGACGACCGCTGCGATTGCTTCCACAGCAAGTGCATCTGTTGCTCGTTCATACACAACCAACCGTGACCCTCACGATGTTGCAATTGGTGATTTCAATTGTGACGGGTTCAATGATGTCGCCGTTGCAACCGATGGTACACACACCATCAGCATTCTTTGGAACGACGGCAACGGTGATTTCTCGGAGCGCCAAGACATATGGGTCTCAAAGAACACAAGCAGAAATGCAGATTGGGATGAGTTCTCAAATGTTCAATTCATTGAGGTTGGAGAATTCAACGGAGATTCGGCAATCGACTTGGTCATTTATCAGAGAAACAATCCATTCAAGACCGACGATAACGGTGCGCCTGCAGGGGAGCCTGGAAACGTGACCATCATCGAAAACGGTGGCTGCAATGAGAAAACTTGGAGCATCGGTGAACGTTTCACTCACTTCTATGCATTTGATTTGACTGTTGGAGACGCAGATCAAGACGGAAACGACGACATCTATGTTTTGGATTTACTTGCTGACCTTGCAACACAGCGCGTCGTCATGTACCGTGGACCAATTACTTCAAACACCCAAGGGACGATTACCTCACTAGGTTCGTCCCAACAGAATGTATACCAAGCCTTTGAGGTTGGAGATTGGGGGGAAACCGAAACCGGTGGCCTTTCAGGAACCTGTACCGATGATGATATTTGGCTCCAACGTAGGCAAGGGGTCGACTACAACACGGGTCAAGTTACCAACCCGGGCAACAACGATAACATGACCATTATCGAATTCAGTTGTTTGACCAACACATATCCTGCTTCATACACCTTCAGTGCTACAAATCCGCCAATCAACTCTCATGTTATTAACATGAATACCGACACTTCCTCGGAATTTGCAATTGGGGATATGGATGGAAACAATGTGATTGACACATTGGTTTTGATTGATGGCAATCTTGAAAATGTCACGTATGTAACTGCGACATCTGTAGGTACATGGACAAGCCCGAGCCTCGCTTACTTCGGACCATATCTCTCATGGAATGTTGCGGTAACTGACCTCAACGGGGACCAAGAACCGGATTTTGTTAATCCAACTCTCGCATATCAACTCAACACAACAGATTCTGCTGGCGGCTCCACCTCCTCATTCTACCTCAACTTCCCGACAACGGTTCAAGTTACCCTTTCTGACGGAAACGGTGGACACTTGAGTCCATTGTCCTATGCTGCCGGCCGCCGCCCGACCGTTGTGGATGTGGGACAACTTGCCGGTACAGGCAGTTCAGCTGATGACCTTGTTATTGGACACAAAAACTGGCGGTTCGGCGGTTGGAGAGATAATTTTGGCTGGGAGGGGCAATACGATACCATCTCAGTCATTGAAATGGATAACCAAGATTTGTCGGTCTCCGATATTGATATTACACCTGTTGATCAGTTCTTCGGCATTGTCGGAGAAGGTACTCGTGACATCGAAGTTACCGTAACCAATACCGGAATGAATGTTTTGAACGGGCAACAAGCAACCCTTGATGTCGAATTGCAGGTGGTCGATTCTGCAAACTCAACCAACACAACTGTCTATGAGATGGATTGGGATGCACCTGAAAATAAGGCAGCCTGTGGAGGATGTACCTGGGCATTTGAAGAGTATGTTGACCAATCCACAATGTGGCACGAAGAAACAAATCATACTCAAAGCGATGATGAATATGATTTCGATTATGGTCCAGCAGGTGAATCCGAATCTCGAGAAACTCGTCTGACGTCACCTGACATTGATGCGAATTACAACAACCCTACTGACTTCATGTGGGCTGGATACTACACCACGAACTCAACCGGTGCCACATGGACTGGGTACGGAAAGAACTGGGACGATTCAATGATTTTGGAAGATGTTGACCTTACTGGTTCCGACCGTGCATTCATGAGTGTCGATTTATTCCGACACTTAGGCCATGGAGTGTTAGGCTCGGCAGATCCGACGACTGGACAATTCCTCGCTGGTGATGTTTGGGACGATATCGCAATGATTGAAGTTGGCAGCAAAGAGACCGGCTGGTCTACTATTGCATGCCCTCAAAGTGCACAACTTGACGGTGCCTGTGCATCAAGCGACTCAATGTGGGGTGGATTTGATGGCGACAGAACGAACAAACAGGATGGCGGCGGTTCCCCCGAAGGAATTTACTATTATGGCGTCTATTCGTTCGGTACATACTATGGATGGGACAGTTTTAGTCAAAACGGTGTTGGAGAATTCGATCTTAGCCCGTGGGCTGGAGAAACAATCGACATCCGATTTAGACTCCGAACTGGATTTGAAGGTTCGATATCCGATGATAACGAATCTCTCTGGAATGGAAGAGACGGTTATGCAGTTGATAATCTCAAAATATACAAGCAAACAACCGCATATGAACCGAATCCACAGCAACTTCAGGCCAATGTACCTCTCAACAACCTTGGGCCTGGCCAGGAATTTACGACCTCAATTTCTGCAGACTTGCTAAACGATACGACATATCGAATTTCTGCAGTACTCTCCGGTAATTCATGGGACGAGCAGAGTCAAAACGATGAGTTAATCGGCTACATTACTCCTTTCAACCTTTACGATCCAATGGTTGAAGGGCTTGAATACTTCACTGCAGGAGGTTTGTACGCTGAAGGAGTTTTCGACATTGAAGTTAATACGAACAACTACGGAAATACAGCAGTTGATTTTGATGTTAAAGCGACAGTCTCTTCGGCGAACCCTTCAAGTGTTCTCTGCGGTGCATCTCGAACAAATTGTACAGAATCCTTTGAAGGTGGGGCTAACGGAATTATCTACACCGAGAATCAGCCAGCGAAAGGTGCAATTTACAACGACTCAAGTTTGAATTGTCAAGAACTCATCTTTAACAGTGCAGCATACTGGTTCGGTCACCCTTGCAACACTGGCTCCCAAGGTTATGGAGATGCTTGGGCCAATGAGACTTTAACGATTCCAGATATTGACTTGGTAGGCTTATCCGGAGATTTCGTATCGTTGAGCTTTGAGCATTATGCTGACACTTTCTACACCGTCGGCTCAGATCAGAACTCAATCGATGCGCCTGGTGACTATGTTGCTGTAACTCTCGATATTCTCCGTGACAACGTCACTTACGAGAGTTTACTTTTGGGTCAATGGAACGATTACAATGAAGATGGAACTTGTTATGTTGATACAAACGGAGACAACATCATCAACGCAACCGAACCTCTCGACCGCGATGAAATCACTTTAACCGGCGATGCAAGATCTGTTGACGGCACGACTGAAGGCGCTTTGTTTTTCAACACCAATGGCCTTGTGTCAACCACAAGTATCGACTTGACTCACTTGTATGTCTACAATATCAGTGGACCATCCACCGATTGGGATGTAGAATGCATCAACCTCCAGGGTTCCGAAGTTGACATCAATTTTGAATTCCAATCAGATGATGACGGTCGTAACGGAGTTAATGACGGGTTCAAGGGAATCGGTTTTAACAACATTTCTTTACAGGAATTTACTTTCAATGAAGACAATTCATACACAATATCTCGCACCAATGTTGATGCTCAACAAAGTGCAACAAGTGTTCTAGGCACTCATCAATTCATTGATGGAGTTTACAGGATTGAAATTGAAACGATTTTTGACAATACCATACCTGGAAAACCGTGGTTTAATGACGACGAATTGTCAACTGCAAACAACAGAAAAACGGTTATCTTCAATGTTGAATCTGTAGATATCGTTCTTGAGAAACCAAACTCATTAGGTTGTTTGAATGATAATACCTTGGAATGTGTTATGCCAATTGACAGTTCTTTGACGCATGATTGGACATTAAGAGCACGCAACGGCGTTCTTGAAGGTGACTATATATTCAATATGGAGATTTTTGATATGACTGACAATTCAATGGCCCACACCACCACAGCTGGACCTGCGCAATCACTTGCTCGTCAGCAAGCAATCGATGTGTCATTCACTCCATGGAACGGGTGGATTGATGGACATACATACAACATCAGTTACTCTGCCGAACTTGCTGACGGAAGTCAATCAGGCAATGTTCGATATTTCCATGCCACATTTGCTGAGTCTGTTGATGTCGCCATTCTTGGGCCAACAATTACTTCGAAAATCAAACAGGACCTCGACATTCTTGGCATGACATATACCCAATTCGAAATCAACGATTGGGATACTTACTTTGACAGCGGATGGTTTACTCATTACGACAAGGTGGTCTTGCCATGGGTGTCAGAAAGCACTGCTAAGGATATCGAGAACAACGGTAAAGGATATTTCCAAAAGTTGGGGTTGACGAAGAACAAGAACACCCTTGAAGGTTTCATGTACGCTGGTGGAACTGTTCAGGCTCACTTGGGTCCACAGGGCAGCCAGATATATGGTGTAAATGACGGATTGCCCGGACGCCTTCCATTCGGTTTGAACATCCAAAGCAAGGACCTAGGTGAATCCCCTATCACCTACTCTGAAACGGACTTTGCAGACCCTTATCATCCATTCATGGAGAATGTCGATTTGGCTGCATTCCAAGGCTTTGATGGTTCTGCTACCGTTGCAAAGGCTGTGTTGGATACCAATTCTCAAAGCGCCAACAATGTCCCAGAACGTTGCGGTGGTTACAGTGAATCAAAGCGAGATGGAACTTTCCAGAGAATTATTCGACAAGCTGGAACACCGGCGCAACAAAAAGATACCATCCTCGGCGTTTGTAGTTACCAATCAGGCGGTCTCATTGTTACTACTATCGACGTTGAAGCACATTCTGAGCGTGCAAACAGCAGTACTCTACCGCTTCTTGGAAACATGCTCAAGTACCAAGTGACTCCTTATCCGAATGGATTCGGAGTTTTGGGTGATGGGTTGGATATTCAAATCAACGGTGCAATACCTGAAAACGACCCAAGTACCGGTGGTTACAAGGCTCACTACATGAAGAGCAATGCAGAGATTACTTTCTCTTTCATTTCTGATACAACCGAAACATTGCACGCAGACTGGATTTTGGATGGACCGACTTCATGGGCTGAAGAACCAATGGCAAGTGGTACAGACCACACCAGCATCACAAATCCAACAATGAATTTCTGTAAGGTTGATCTCTCGTCTGCTACAGGATGTACGCAAGGTGAAACATGGGATGTCAAACTTATTCTGCACGATGATTTAGGGCACTCACGAGTTATCATGGTAACCGTAGAAACCAACGATGTTTATGCTGATGCTTTCCGACCGACTGCAGATGCACAAATCGACATGCGAGATGCGTATGAAGACCAAGTCTCGTTCCTCGGTACAAACACTATTCAGTCGAAGGAGTGGGACGTTCATCAAATTCGCTTGAATGAAAACAATGCAGAAGTTACGATTTACTTCGATGCTGGAAACTCATCAGACCAAGATGCGCTTGACGGAAACGGCATTGAGCGATACGAATGGAAGGTGCTTTTCGATGCACCATATGGAGACGATGATTTTGATATTGAAGGCCATGAGTTTGTTCAAACCGCTGCAAGTGATGGACTGTTCGGTTATACATTTAGAAATCTCACCACAGATTCCACAGGAGTCTCAAACACTGAGATTCGAATTGAACTTGTTGTCTTTGATGGCGCTGAAAAGTTCTCTGAAAAGCATCGTATGTACTTCGTAGTAGTACCGAATGATTTCGGAGATGATGAGCCAGAAGTTGACATTAATTTTGATTTGAACAATACCCGAATTGTTTCTCCAACCATTACAGTATCCGGTACTGTGTTGTCTGGAGCCGAATCACAAAACGATGTCTATGTTGAGATCGCTTTCATGGAAGAAAGTTTCTCTGCGAGTGCTATCGACAAGTTCAACATGGAAAATGACGAGACTTGGGCCAAGACCAAGGTCGGACTTGGTGATGGAGATACATTCTCTCTAACATTGTCACTTGAAGACTTTTACACGAACAAGTCAGTTAGTCAGCGCGTCTTTATTCGAATTTATGAAGGACAAGCACCAGACGAACGACACGTCATTGTGAAGTGGCAAGAATTCCAGTTGGCTGCATGTCAAGGTCTTGAAGCACCTCCTGAAGCATTGAGAGACGGGGGAGAATTCATTCTTGATTCCGATGGCGAATGCCAATGGTCCGGTGCTTGGACCTTCGCAGACGGTGAATGGAGTGAGCCACAAACTGATTCCGGTGGCGATGCTGCTGAAGGAGCATTCGCTGGACTTGCATTGCCAATCGCTCTTGGAGGATTGGTTCTACTTATCTTGGTAGGAACCATGTTCTTCTTACGCCGTGGTTCAGAAGACAATGCGAAAGACTTCTCTATGACCGACAGCGGTTTCGGAGGAGTTGTTGACCAGACTGAACAATATGTCCAGCAGTTGATTGCTCAAGGCTACCCTGAAGAGACCGCTCGAGCTTATGCTCAACAGTATGCTGCCCAAGCATCTGCTGCAGCAGCCCCAGCGGCTGCAGCGGCTCCAGTTATGGACAATGCTGTGTATCAGCAATATTACCAGCAATTTACATCGCAAGGTTATGATGCTCAAACGGCTGCTGCTTATGCTCAACAGTACGCTATGCAGTATGCTCAGAGCCAACAGTAAGTACGTCGGGTTCACTGAAGCCAGTGCATGGTTGAGCGCAAGCAACATTGCTGTTTCTTTGACCAGTGTTTGAGCAAGTGCAATTTGCGCGTGTGAATATGCTGTATTTTCGGGTGAAGAAAAACCAATACAAGTATCGGATTTTGTATTTCTTTCAAACCAGAAAGATTGTTTATTCTTCTTCAAAGGGTTGGAACTCGTCAGAGTCTCCGTCTTCAATGATTCCGATTTCATCAAGGTGAGAGTCAAAGTCAGGGAATTCGGGTTTCCAATTCTTCGGTAGAGGATTTTCCTCTTCAATAATTATGAGCATTCTTTCTTGCCAAGCGAGGGGTTTTCTTTGCATGATGTACATGTAAAGTGCCGATGTACGAATATCAGGATGAATCACCGAATAGCCAGTATTTGCTTCAAAATTCATGGCTCTTAGGAGATTAAACGCAGGTCTGTTGATGTTGTGGAACAGACGTTTTGAGGTACGCATCCCAAACAAAACGGTTCCGAAGATAATGAGGCTGGTTAGGCAGAACGCACCCCAGCCCTGCCCAGCAAGTTGGTTTGAGAAATAGACAACGACCATTAACACAGGTACTGTGGTTATCAAAAATAAGAAACTTTCAGACACTGGCCCCTTGCCCATTTTCATTTCGATAGCTCCCCAACCGTTGTGATGTTTTTCCCATGGCTTGAAGTGTTCAGTTGGTTGAAGATTCGCTGCCGCAATAACTTGGTTTCGAAGTTGATGGATTTTTGCAATTTGGCTTGGCCCACCATCTAAATTCTCTTCAATAATGGTGTCCAGGCGATATTTTGCTTCAAGGTAATGGCCCATGTCTGCTAAAAGAGATGCTTGCTCAACAAGCGGAGTCACTTCTTCTGGAAGGTGATGTCGAAGGTCCTGCCACCACTGCAAGCCTTCATCCAAAAGACCCAATTCATCAGTGAGAAGTCGACCACCAAGCATCCACATTGCCGTGCGATTTGGGTCTAAAGCGATAATTTTTCGAACTGCAGCTAAAGATTTTGCAGCTTGTACAAGGGTTGGCTTCTCACCTTTTTGAGGTAGGATTGTTTCGGCACAAATTTGCCATGCATCGATATGTTCAGGATCTATTTTTACCGCTTTCATAGCCTCTTCGTATGCTTTCTCAGCATCGCCATCGTCGTATGCTTCAACCGCATTAAGGTAATGATGTTCGGCACCCATGCACTCACTCTCGATTGTCTCTGTCAGGGTCAATCAATGGTTTTGGTGGACGATTATGTGCATGGCCAGGTCCATTACCACGTGATTTCCTAAATGTCCTCGGTTCTCTCGATTTTCGAGGTGGTGGTCGTTCATTATTACGAGAACCAAAGTTGTTGTTTCGGTTGTCGTAATTCCTCTCATTTCGACGGTCGCGACCATCTCTACGAGGTGGGCGCTCACCCTCTCTGCGAGGTGGCCTTTCGTTTGATTGGCGAGGAGGGTGTGAGTGTCTTCTGTTCGAATCCCTTCTTTGTCGACGTGCGTTTCCACCGTTTCGTGGCTCTCCACATCGATTGCATTCGGTTCTAAAAGCAAAATTTGAGTTTTTGCATTTTGGACATTCCCAATCGTTGTCGTTGAAAATTTCACGCCGGCCACCTTCGTTACGACCTCGATTATCTCTAAACGAACCTCTTCTTTCGTTACGCTGGAATCGTCCACCTCTGTCGTTGCCTCTTCCATGCGAGTGCCGTCCACGTGGTTCTCCACATCTGTTGCATTCGGTTCTAAATGCAAAATTCGAATTGTTGCATTTTGGACATTCCCAATCGCCTCCGTTGCGGTTTTCACCTCTTCTGTCGTTGCGCTGGAATCTTCCACCTCTATCGTTACGCTGGAATCTTCCACCCCTGTCGTTGCTTCTACCATGCGAGTGTTGTCCACGAGGCTCTCCACATCTGTTGCATTCGGTTCTAAAAGCAAAATTAGAGTTGTTGCATTTTGGACATTCCCAATCGCCACCGTTGCGATTGTCATTTCGACGATTGTTGCGTTCAAAACGTTCATTTCTGCGATTTTCGGAACGTCCTCGGTCCGAATTTCGAGTTCCTCTGTCGTAATCTCGTCTTTCTTCACGCTGTTTTTTGGGTCGGATAGTGACCTCGATACCAATCAATGCTTCAAGGTCGAGTTTACGATCGATGTGCGCAACATGAGCGAGTGGTGCATTGGTATTTCCAAGAACCCCATCGACTTTTCCAATGTATGTGCCCGAATCAGCATTGATAATTATTGATTCAAGTGCTGGAGATGAACCGGTGAAGGAAACAAGGAACCCACCTTCGTGAGTTTGAGACTCGATGACCCCTGAAAACATACTTTCACCAGTTGAACGGGCTAAACGCCTTCATTTGATTGTGCCGGTATTCAATTAGTCCTTTCTTTGTCTTCCAACCAAAACAGCACCCAACAAGGTAACGCATAGTGTTGATAACATCGAAACGGATGGAAGTCCTTCTTCAGTGATTTCGTTTGAATCGCTATCGGTAATTTGTGTATTGTCGGTGGTAGCGTACGGGTCAGGAACGAAAACCGATATTGTGGTGACTGAACCGGATTCATCTGTCGCGGTAATAGTCACATCGTAAGACGTAACTGGAGGATTTTGTGACGAGCAAGAGACAATATTTACATCAATATCCCAACCGCTTCCAGAGGCTCTGTTGAAGTCGTTGGTTTCATAACCACAAATCAACAACGAAAGTGTAACATCTTCGCCATCAGGGTCCAGTACATCTCCTTCCAAGGTAAATGAAAATCCACTTGCATCCCATGTTGCATTTTGAGCATCAAGATTTTTCTTGACAGTAATAAGAGGCGGGAGGCTTGCTTTTTGTAGTCCGAAATTCAACATGAAATCGAGATTAAGCATGGTTGAACTTTCTGCTTGTCCCATGACCATGACCATTCCAGGTGAGAGTCCGTCGAGAGGCAGCGAAAGTGTTGCGGCATTTGCAGCAAGTGTTGTGGTTCGCATTTGACCCATCGCACTGGCTTGATGAGCATGTGCAGTGATTGCCATTTCGCTTACAAGACCGGTTGGAGAAAGGGTAAATTCAATGCTTTCACCGCTTTCTGAAAGTACTGCACTCGATGTAAATACTTGCCCAAAGGTCCAATTTCTCGAGTCAATTGTGGTTGCTCCAAACGGGTCAGTGACGTAACATTCTGCGTTGGAGGATGTGGCCTGTGAGTTTTGAACTTGGACATTCAAGTTTCCTTCTCCATCGAGTGTTGAAGACCAACCGCTTTCAGCAAAGGTACAATCCATTCCCCATCCACTGTCATCGGTAGCCCATGTGCTTGTCTTTTGTCCGCTAACAACCTGATTAACGCCGTCCAGCATAGGAATTACAGTCCCGTCTTCAGGGGCATTGGATGTCCATTCTGGAGCTTCGTTGGTATCGGGTGCCATTGTTGTGAAATCGATAAACAAGTCACGTTGGATTGGATATTCAGATGCAGCATAGGTCACCACCTGATTCACTCGAAGTCGTCCGTCAGGTAGGTACAGTGCTTCGGGACCGGTTAGAGCGGTGTTTTCAGTAACAGTGACGGTTCCATCTGCCGCAGTCAAAGTATCTTGGATGGAGTAATTTGCCATTCTGAGGCCTTGTTTTAGAGGGAAATTAAGTTCCAAATGCGCATAGGACATGTTGGTGACGTTCAATCCAAGAGTGAAGTTGGAATTCCCACTGTTAGGTAGTTGGTCAAACCGAACATTGTTTGATTCGCCATCTGCCAAGAACATCATAATTTGAAGGTCATCGGTTATGGAAACAGGGACTTCCTTACAAGTATTGGAAGGCTGTAAGTTTTGGCATGTTCGTTCCTCGGGATGATTCTCTGGAACCAAATCGACTTCATCTAGTCCAATACCATCTTCGACAAAGGAAAGATTGTTCCAATCAGGGGCGCCTCGATGCGGCATTCCCTCTTTAATTCCAATTCGCGTATCCATGGCTCCGATACATTTTGGCCCAATTGCTCGAACAGCATCGCGCTCATCAGTACTGATCCACGAGTTGTTTCCTCCATTTAGTCCGTCAAATAAACCGTCAAGATTTTCACGTACTACAGATGATTTACTGCCATTGACGAACGAACCAGCATCCATTTCAGCGGTAGCCCAATCGTCGCCAATGTAGATTTTGAAATCTGCAAAGTCATAATCAAACAAATCTTCAAACTTCAAACCTTTACATTCATCCTCAATGGAAAGTCCTTGCCGGCCACTTGTGGGTAATTCTTCTCCTTCAATGAGTTCAATTGGAGGTGAATACATCGATGAGGTTCCCATGAACATCATCAAAATCATCAACCCAATTGCTGTTAAAATCTGCGTGTGAGGTCTTGAGAACCCTGTCACCCTGAGTGTTGCCATGGGCACTTGGTGTCATCCAGCCTCAAAGAGGCTTTCGCTTCGAAGCGCACCCTAAATCGTGGTTTTCACTATGGAATAACTCGCCTCATTCGACGGATAAACACCCAGAATGGAACAACGGTCCATACCAAGGCCATGCCCCAACTCTGCCACGAAGCTATCCCTCTATCGATTTGTGGTAAGCGAGATTCCAGTAGGTGGTGATACACTCCATTCGGGGACAAAAGGTCAAGGGCCCCTTCAAGCATAATCCATGAAGCATCGTTTTCTTGTCCAATCGCAACCCCTGAAGCAAAGGCAACCATCGTGGTGACCAAAGCCCAAAGAAAGGTAAACAGAAACCACATGCCAATTCCAAATGAGATTGAAGTGGCTTGTTCTCGGGTGAACGATGAAGCCATCAATGTGAACAAGACATACCACAAGAGAATCAACGCTGTTGATACAAAGTAGACGATGAAATCAACTGGAGAAATCCACTCTCCCATTCGGTATCTCACGATGATTAAAGACAAAAGAAGGAGAAGCCAAGTTGGAATAAGAATTGCTTTCCAAGCTCCTAAAGCGATTGAGAGAGCTTGATGAGAACGTGGCATTGGTTGAGAAAGTCGTAATTCTAAAACTCCGCTGGCACGCTCACGGCTTACGGAGTCATACGAAAGTAAGACTGCACAGACTGTTGCTCCAAAGACAACCCCAAGACTAGCGTAAAACAAGACTTCCATCGCGTTTTCAGGCTGATGGCCACCTGGTAGGATGATATCCGGGTCTGAGAATCCCCATGCCATTCCAGGAATGAAAAGCACCAATATTGGAAGCATGATATACATCCGCATTGAAAACATGCGCTCGATAGCCAGACGTTTTGCGAGTTTTGCAATACGCGAGAAATCACTCATTCTTCTTCACCTCCGAATTTGCGTAAGGGAATACTTGCTGATGAAGTAACCTCAAGCCCGACATCTTCGATAGAGAGGCCGGTGGCTGCACAAAGCATCTCTATGACATTTGGTTGTCGTATTTTCCACTCGGTTAACGAATTTCCATCGTTGAGCAATTCGATGAGAAGTTCCGGATGAGGTTTGTTGATTACAGCATGCCATGAGCCATTATCTGCTCGAAGTTCAATATCTTCTTCATTGAATGAATACTTTGCAAATTCCGGCAATTGCCCCTTGCCTCTCATTTCAGTCTTGTCTTCAAGACCCAAATCCCGAGCCACATCATCCATAGTTCCCTCAGCAAGTATTTGGCCCTGATGCATCAATGCCAGTCTGTCGATAAGTCCAACCAGTCCATCAACACGATGCGATGATATGACAATTGAAACGCCTTTTTGAGTCAACTTCCTCAAGAGAAGAACAAATGCTTCTGATGCGACAGGGTCGAGGCCGTTTAGTGGTTCGTCAAGTAGAAGAATTCTGGGTGACCCCAAAAGTGCAGCAGCTAGAGTAAGCCGTTGACGCATTCCCTGACTCAGTTCGTTGAGTGGAGAGTTCATTCGAGATTGCAATCCAACGAGTTTCAACAGTTGTTCAATATGATTTTGATCGGCATGGCGCATCTCACCAAGTTCCAAAAGGGCTTGCTGAACAGACTTTTTTCCTTGCCATCGTACTTGTTCAGGCATGTGTCCAACTTTCATCCGTAGTTCTTGGCTCGAAATCGATTCTTGTTCTACTCCAGCACAAATCTTACCTTTCTGGAGTGGTAAAATTCCTGCTAAGAGTCGGAGTAGAGTTGTTTTCCCAGCGCCATTGGGCCCCACAAGACCTAGAATTGTGCCTTTATACAACGATAATTCGGCAGAAAAAACACCAGGTCCGGGGCGAGTGTGCCATGGTTGTAAGAGTCGAGGAGAATAGATTGAATGCCTGTATCCAGCGTATTCCATCCGCAACACGACCTCCTCCATGCCACGGCCAAACCGTTGAGGTTTGACAATCTACCGTTTCATGTATACTCAAACCCCAAGACTCTTGAAAAAATGCTCATCTGTAACGATGGGTTCGGGATGATTGAGGATTTTGTGCCGTCACTTTTCCTCGTTGCTTTTGTTGGTGTTTTTGTCTATGTCACCAACAGAAAAGATTCGGATGAAACTCATGATAATTGGAAAGAAATGTTCGGGCCTATGGGCTTTCAAGTCCTCATTCTTACCCTTATTCTAATGTGGATTTTTCCTGGCGGGATTCTTTTTATTGGCCCAATCTTGCTTGTTTTATCGATTCTCAGTCCTGCAGGGAGGATTGCGTGGAAAGAATATCGTCAACCTCGAAGCATAGTTTCATTGGGATTGGTCGTTATGATTTTTCTTGGAGGCTTCACACCGGTGAGTGAACCGACCTCTCCTTCAGAATGGGGCCCGCCATTATTCACTGAAAATCCAAACGCACCGTTCTATCCTTCTGGTGAACAATACACGTGGCTTATGCTTCCCGAGTCTGGAGGGCTCGACATTGAAATCGTTCAATCTCTACGTCTAAGACTCCCCTATCAATACGGACCAATTGGCGCGGAGTATTCTGCTCTCACAATCGCATCATTGCTGAACATGGAACAGGGTCGTCTCAATCAGGCAATTGAATTGCTTGATGATGAACTTTCAGGATTTCGACTCGAGGTAGAGGACATGATTCTTGAACCGATAATGGCAGAGGAGACTCACCGTTATTCCTCAACCAGTGCAGGGGTTGACCTCGATGTCAATGTGCGCCTCTATGAACTTCGAAGTCTCTCTATCGGGTCCACAGAAGATGGTCTTAAAGTGGGTGAAGTGTTATGTTTGGTGACCAGCAACTGGGGTGGAACCCTTGATGTTCTTGTCATTGTACGACCGATTGGCCATCCAGGTCTTGTTGGTGATAGGTTTGCCGAGTCGTATGCACTCGAATGGCTTGCAACACACTAAGTCGTTTTTATTCGGCTGCGATATGGAGTGAGCCTTCTTTGTAAAACACTTGAATGCGGTCTGGAACCTTGCGAGTAAGTGCAGCTACTGCTTCGTAAACCTCATTTTCCTTCACCTTGAACGATTTGGCGGCTTTGGATGTTGACCAAGCGACGGTTTCAAAATCTGATTGTCGAATCCACTCAAAGATTCGTGCTTCCAGTTCTGTCAATTCGTCTGCCATAGTTCGCCCAAAGCGTAACTACTCAAAACAGCACCGCTTCAATCAAAATCGAAAATTTGCTGCTAGCCTAAGGCTACCATGCGTCTGCAGCATTCTTCAGCATCGATGTATCCATCCAATAATGTATTGAGTGCCTTGGTAAATGGAGTGGATATGCCACCGGTTTCGGCCCGTTCAGTAAACATTCGAGTCGCACGGATTCCTTCTGCAACCATATGCATCTCATCCAGTGCTTGTTCAACTGTAAGGCCAGTACCTAACTTTTCGCCCATTGAACGGTTTCGACCATGAGGCGAGGTTGCTGTGACATACAAATCTCCGAGCCCTGCAGGACCAAAGGCTACTTCGGCTCGAGCGCCAAGTTGAGGTAGCAAGATGCAGCCTTCTTTGAAACCAGCCATGAAAATTGCTGCTTTGAGATTGTCACCTCCCAAAGAGCCCACTGTCTTTAGCCCGTCAACCAAACCGCATGCAAGTGCAACGACATTCTTGAATGCCCCCCAGAGTTCAGCACCCGCAGGGTCTGCAGCTGGGTGAAGAATGAATGTTTGAGTTGTGAGCGTCGTTGCTAGATGTTGGGCTACCGACATATCTTCACTTGCTACCAGTGCAGTTGTCATGACTCCACTGGCTGCCTCTGGAGCAATTGTTGGTCCGGTAACCACTGCGAGAGTGTTGTTCATACCGGCGTCGTTCAATTTCTGCTGGATTGCCTCAGAAATCAATTTGTTGCCAGGGGCCAAGCCTTTTGCCAGGTCGAGCAGAACATGACCCGGGCGAAGATGAGGTATGATTTGGTCGACAACATCCAGTATGACTGAAGAAGGAACTGCAAGGACAACGATCTCGATGCCGTCTAGGGCTTCTTCGATGTGCATTGTTGCTTCAAGCCCTTCAAGAGAGTGATTTGGCAAATATTTGGCGTTCACTGATTCCATTGTGATGGATTCGTAAACTTCCTGTTCAACGGTCCATCCTTTGACATGATGATTTTCAGCAAGCCACATTCGTGCGATTGCAGAACCCCAATTCCCTAATCCTAAAATTGCAATGTGTGCCATAGAGACCAATCTCTACGCTGCTCACTTTACTTATCTTAGTTGCCACGAAAAAGAGTTGGCTCAATGCAGTTTTGAAGGTTGACGACACCCAGCAGGACTCAAAACAAGTCATCATCGTCTTCTTCATCGAGGTCAAAAACGCTTTCCTCTTCTTTCTTATCAGCCTTCTTAGCTTTCGCCTTCGGTGCTGGCTTTTCTTCTTGTTCAGTCTTCGGAGCAGTTGGTTCAGCATCCTTTTGACGAAGTTCAGCTTGTTCTTTTTCGCGTGCTGCTAATGCTGAAGGTGTCGTTCCGGTTTGTGCGGCTAAAGCCCTTCTACGGTCTTCACGAGCCTTTCTCTCTAGTTGTCGATGCCGAGCTTTCTCGATGTTTTGAAGCATGTACATTGCATCGTGTTCAAGCAATGGTGAATCTGAAATTAGGGTTATGTCGAGCCAACCACCGTCTTCAACAATAAATTCTGCCAGCGGTTCAAAGTTCAAATCTGATTTCTTGATTTGAGTGTAATGCATTGCGTTACCTGAGCGATGTTCAATACCTGAAAAATGGCAGTAGAACTCTTTGGTTCCAATGGTTTCACGAACTTCATCAAACAATTCTCCGTAATCTTCGGATGTTCTCATTTTGCCGTGTCCTCTAGCGTGGATGTGCGCTATGTTAAGGACAGGAATAGTTCCCTCAACGTGATTAACTACTTCCAGCACTTCCTCAAGGCTCCCCCAGAGTTCTTGGCGTCCTGATGTTTCTACACCAATCTTTGATGGCGTGCCGTCTTTAATCCAAGGAAATACTGGGAATTCGTCTTCATCATCGTGCCAAATTTCATGGATTCGGTCTACAATCCCAGCGAAAACATTCGCTACTTGTTCATTTGCAGCGCTGCCAGGTGGCATGTCGCCGTAGTGGCCAGCATGGAGTGTGATGTGTCGAGCATTAATCGTTCGAGCCGCTTGTAGAGTCGTCTCAATTTTCGTCATTGAGCGGCCTCGCTCAACTCGATTTCCAAGGAGTTCCGAGTAATACGGACCGTGAATATTCATTTCAAAGTCGGTCTTGTTTGCAAGAACACCTGCTTGCCAATATTGCTCAAAGTGTTGTGGAGCAACCATTCGAACAGTTTGAACCTCCATTGTTTCAAGTCCAAGTGAAATGATGTCATCCATTCCTTCGACGATTGTTCTCCCTTTACACGAGAGGGGAACACCAGCAGGTCCGAGTTTGATTGGCATACTTTACATCCCCGCAGATTCGACCCAAGGGTCTTCCTATGATAATCCCTTTCCGTTGGCTGTCCGCAAAAAAGTTGTTTTTTTACATCACTTCGTTAGGTAGATTCATACGACCATTGATGAACTCCTTCTGCCGAGGGCTGTTTATGGACGGACATGTTGAAGCCGCAGTACGCGCATTCCGCCAAGGTTTGCCAGTTTGTCTGTTTGACTCCGAAAAGAGAGAAGGCGAGACCGACTTGTTGTTTCCTGCTCAAAGTGCCATTCCATCAACAATGCGTCAACTTCGCAAAGACTGCGGCGGTTTGTTGTTTCTAGCAATCGGTCACGAAATTGGTGAACTTTTTTCGCTTCCTTTTTTGCAAGACCTTCACACCCAGAGTGGATTAACTTCTCAATTTCCGGTGCTCAAGCAGTTGGTCACAAACGACTTGAGATACGATGCACGCTCGGCATTCACTTTGTCTCTGAATCATAGAGACACATACACGGGAATCACAGACCACGATCGTTCTCTCACCACTCGAAGATTTGCAGAACTTGCTGACGAGATGCTGGTAGCAGATGTTTCAAGCAATGAGGCTCAAATTGCTCTCGGAAAGGAATTTCGCACCCCTGGGCACATACCAGTGTGCAGGGAAACGGAAGGAGGA